>Ga0209654_1000013_pt1 | contig 221220 bp, 181 predicted proteins | sample SaaInl1SG_22_DNA_FD_184646 | JGI IMG/M metagenome (GOLD analysis project Ga0209654, IMG submission 184646) | Marine microbial communities from expanding oxygen minimum zones in the Saanich Inlet - ESP_161SG_22_DNA (SPAdes) (version 2) | ecosystem: Environmental > Aquatic > Marine > Intertidal... | reverse complement strand
TACAAATATACTTTTTGATTTATTTATAAATTAAATTGAAAAGTCCAAAATTTATAATGAACTATGCACATGAGAAAAATATTTGTTATTCTTTTTTTATTATTTCTTTCAAAAAACCATTCTCAAAATCTTACACCTCCAATTAATCAAGATGTACCAGCTAATACCACGGGTCATTTGCTTACTGGTACATATTCGATGTCGGGTTATGATGCTAGCAGCGACTATAGTGTTGTAATCTCTTTAGAAGGAAATACTGAAGGTGCTACTTTTTCTATTGTTACAACTTCAGGTTTGAGTTTTCCTGGTCTTGCTTTTCCAACAGATCTCACTGATGTTACTGAGGCTTATTTCTTCGGTTCACCTGCAGATATTGAGAGTGCATTGAATTCAATGACTTTTACTACAACAAATGTAGCAGATGGCGAGATTAGGATGCACGTTTATATATATCCCTATTTAGCCAACACAATTTTTAATCCAGGCAATGGACATATTTACACAGTATTTTCAAACCAAAGTATTTCATGGGCAGACGCTGTGTCCGCTTCTTCCTCATCGTCCTTTGGAGATTCTACAGGTTATTTAGCGACTGTAACGAGTCAAGAGGAGCAAGATTTCTTTTATCGTTTGAATAAAAGTGTATGGCTAGGTTTATCAGATGAGGCCTCTGAAGGAACATTTGAATGGGTTACAGGGCCAGAATCTGGCACAGTAATTCGGACGCCATCTGGAAATGTACCAGACGTGTTTGAGAAATGGGCTTCAGGCCAGCCAAATAATAATGGAGGTAATGAGCATTACGTTGGTTTTTATCGCCCTAGCGGGCAGTATTATGGATGGAGGGATTATGAACAAACATCAAATGAAATTTATGGCTATGTAACGGAATATGGAACTTCGACAAGCGGAATGAGCACAGATCTTCAGGTTGTTCAAACATCACTAGTGGTATTAACTCAGAAGAGATATTTAACAGCTGCAACAATTGCTGATATTCCTGCATACACATTAGTTTCAGGTGGAGTAGAACCGCCTTTAGAGATAGACTATTTTGGTACGACTTTGGTTTCGGGTACAGATTACACAGCGATTTATTCTAATAACACATCACCAGGTACTGCTACTGTTACTGTAACAGGAATTGGTGATTACACGGGTTCAATTTCTACTACATTTGAAGTAGTAGAATTTACACCTCCAATTAATCAAGATGTACCAGCTAATACCACGGGTCATTTGCTTACTGGTACATATTCGATGTCGGGTTATGATGCTAGCAGCGACTATAGTGTTGTAATCTCTTTAGAAGGAAATACTGAAGGTGCTACTTTTTCTATTGTTACAACTTCAGGTTTGAGTTTTCCTGGTCTTGCTTTTCCAACAGATCTCACTGATGTTACTGAGGCTTATTTCTTCGGTTCACCTGCAGATATTGAGAGTGCATTGAATTCAATGACTTTTACTACAACAAATGTAGCAGATGGCGAGATTAGGATGCACGTTTATATATATCCCTATTTAGCCAACACAATTTTTAATCCAGGCAATGGACATATTTACACAGTATTTTCAAACCAAAGTATTTCATGGGCAGACGCTGTGTCCGCTTCTTCCTCATCGTCCTTTGGAGATTCTACAGGTTATTTAGCGACTGTAACGAGTCAAGAGGAGCAAGATTTCTTTTATCGTTTGAATAAAAGTGTATGGCTAGGTTTATCAGATGAGGCCTCTGAAGGAACATTTGAATGGGTTACAGGGCCAGAATCTGGCACAGTAATTCGGACGCCATCTGGAAATGTACCAGACGTGTTTGAGAAATGGGCTTCAGGCCAGCCAAATAATAATGGAGGTAATGAGCATTACGTTGGTTTTTATCGCCCTAGCGGGCAGTATTATGGATGGAGGGATTATGAACAAACATCAAATGAAATTTATGGCTATGTAACGGAATATGGAACTTCGACAAGCGGAATGAGCACAGATCTTCAGGTTGTTCAAACATCACTAGTGGTATTAACTCAGAAGAGATATTTAACAGCTGCAACAATTGCTGATATTCCTGCATACACATTAGTTTCAGGTGGAGTAGAACCGCCTTTAGAGATAGACTATTTTGGTACGACTTTGGTTTCGGGTACAGATTACACAGCGATTTATTCTAATAACACATCACCAGGTACTGCTACTGTTACTGTAACAGGAATTGGTGATTACACGGGTTCAATTTCTACTACATTTGAAGTAGTAGAATTTACACCTCCAATTAATCAAAATGTACCATTGAATACAGATAATTGGTCACTAATATCAGAGTTTGATTTTCAAGGATATAACAACAATAAAAATTACAAAGCCGCAATTTTACTTTTAGGTGATGAAAATGCTTCGTTTAGCATTAATCAAACATCTGGTTTGACATTTGATTTCGGTTTTAATGATTGGACAGAAATATTGGGAGTAAACTTTATTGGATCACCAAGTGATATTGAGAATGCGCTAAATTCTATAAAAATCAATACCTCCCATACCCCAGGGGATTTAAAGCTGAGAGTATTTATTACCTCGCAAATTGCTGATACTTTCTTAAATCCTCATAATGGTCATATTTACGAGTACGTTTCTGGCCAGACTACTTGGGTAGATGCAGATTCATCTGCCAATGATTCAGAATATGAAGATGTTTCTGGATACATTACTACTTTGACATCAGAGCTGGAGGATAATTTTGTGAGCAATAATGTTAATGCAAGTAATTTTTGGATTGGATTATCTGATGCTGCTGACGAAGGTGAGTGGTATTGGGTCACAGGCCCTGAGTCTGGCACCAAAGTATGGAGTTATGAAGATGGAAATATAACAGGTTTTTCAGGGATAATAAATGGTCAGTGGTGTAATTGGGTTACAAATGATCCAAATAACGCCACATTTAATTGTGGTACAGGTCAAGACTATGCAGTTGCAAAATTTGAAGGAAATACTGAGTGGAATGATATTAACAATTGTGATACAAGAAATGATGGCTATGTAATTGAATATGGTACTTGGACAGATGCAATGAGTATGACCTTTTACTCAACTCAAAAGTCAGAAATTATTTTGACTCAGATTCAGCAAGGGGTTACAATTACTGAACCAACAACAACTCACACAGAAGAGAGCGGAACTTCTTTAGAATTTGACGTAGAATTAACTGTTAATCCTTTAGGAGATGTTATTGTACCCTTTAGTGTTTCTGATGTTAGCGAGGCTTCTTTGTCCTCTTCTCAGTTAACTTTTACTTCAAGTAATTGGGATATACCTCAAACTATTACTGTCACTGGTACAGATGACGAGTTGTTCGATGGAGAGATTTCTTTTCAATTGATATCAGGTGATCCAACTTCAAACGCTGATTCAAATTATGATAATTTGGGCGAAGAGGATGTTGACGATTTTTCACTAACCAACGAAGATAATGACGGTATTAGTATTTCTGAGACAGTTAACATTTCTTGCTTTGGTTCGAACGATGGCTCTGCAACTGTTTCAATTAACAGCGGTTCATCAGAATCCTATACATACAGCTGGAGTGATGGATCAACTATTGTGTCAACGTCCTCAACAGCAAGTTCTTTAACACCAGGAGTATATACTGTTACTGTTAACGATAGCGAAAGTAATTCAGTACAGGAGTCAGTTACAATCACAGAGCCTCAAGAATTATCAGGGACAATTAGCTATGTAACAGCTACAAATGATTTATCAAATGGTTCAATAACTATAAATGTTACAGGAGGTACTGAGCCATATAGTTATCTATGGAACGATGGACAAACATCAGCCACAATATCATCTTTAGAGCAAGGAGAATATACGGTTATTATAACTGACAATAATGACTGTAATTTAACTATTAATATTGCTCTAATTGATTCAGACAATGACGGTATTATCGATAATGAAGAAGGTTCAGATGAAGTTCCTCCAACAGATACAGATGGCGATGGTGTTCCAGATTATTTAGAAGACAATACTTCTGGTGATCATACAAATCCAAATAATGATTCAGATAGCGATGGCTATGGTAATTCAGATGAAATAGCAGCAGGCACAGATCCTTTGGATGGTGCTGATGTACCAACAGATACAGATGGTGATGGTGTCAGTGATGCAACTGATACTGATGATGACAATGATGGCACTCCAGATGATGAGGATGCCTTTCCATTAGATCCATCGGAGGATACGGATACAGATGGAGACGGTATAGGAAACAATGCTGACACCGATGATGATGGTGATGGATATACTGATTCAGATGAAATAGCAGCAGGCACAGATCCTTTGGATGGTGCTGATGTACCAACAGATACAGATGGTGATGGTGTCAGTGATGCAACTGATACTGATGATGACAATGATGGCACTCCAGATGATGAGGATGCCTTTCCATTAGATCCATCGGAGGATACGGATACAGATGGAGACGGTTTGGGGGATAACTCTGAAGGATATAATAGTTCAGACCCAACAGCTTCCACTGATACAGACGGAGATGGAGTTGCAGATTACCTAGAAGATAACATAGTCGGGGATCACACAAATCCAAATAATGATTCTGATGGGGATGGGTACAGTAACATAGACGAAATCAATGGCGGTAGTGATCCATTGGATCCAAACTCCACATTGAGTATTTACTCTGCAGAACAAGAACCTTTATTTATTTTGTATCCTAACCCTGTAGAGGATGTTTTAATTATTTCGACAACAATTGATGAACCCTTGGATATACACTTGTATGATATCAGCGGTAAATTAGTCGTTTCAAAACTCATAGAGAGCGAAAGAGCATTAGATTTAATGAATTTAGATTCAGGGGTATATATACTTCAAATAAAAACTAAAACTAAATCTGAGATATTTAAAATAGTTAAAGAGTAAAATTAAAATTATAGACAATAAAATAGCCGCAATTTGCCGCTATTTTATTTTAAAAGATATCTTTTATTTTGTCTAAAAAACAGAGGTTTTGTTTCGAAAACAGCTCAATGGGGTGTACAAAGGCTTTAACAACATTGTTAAGGCCTTTTTTATTTCATACTGTAGTTTAATTACCTTTGCATATCTAAAACACGTTTTATGATTTATTCAATGACAGGTTACGGAAAATCTGTTCTGCAATTACCAACCAAAAAAATCACCATAGAGCTCAAATCTCTAAACAGTAAAAATTTAGATTTAAACGCGCGCATGCCTTCAATTTATAGAGAGAAGGAATTAGCCATAAGAAAATCTCTTGCTGACAAATTAGTTCGTGGCAAAATTGATTTTTCAATATTTGTTGAAGCTACTGCAGAAGACACCTCTACACAATTAAACACACCTGTAGTAAAACAGTATATGGCTCAATTAAAAGATATTGTTGATACCGATGATGCAAAACTTTTAGAAATGGCCGTAAGGTTTCCGGACGCCTTAAATACCGTAAGAGAAGAAATTGATGAGAATGAGTGGAACGCTATTTCAGAAGGTATTGACCTAGCAACTGAAGATTTAGTAAAGCACAGATTGAATGAAGGCAAGGTTTTAGAAAACGATTTTAATAATCGTGTAGCGACCATAGCAGATATTCTTGATAAAGTTATTGAAATGGATCCAGAACGTGTTGAAGGTGTTCGCGAACGCCTTAAAAAAGGTGTTGAAGAACTAAGAGAAAAATACGACGAAAACCGATTTGAGCAGGAGCTGGTATACTATATTGAAAAGTTTGATATTACTGAAGAAAAAGTGCGTTTAAAAAATCATCTTAACTATTTTGTAGAATCCATTAATTCTAAAGATTCTAATGGGAAAAAACTTGGATTCATTAGTCAAGAAATGGGGCGCGAAATAAATACCATAGGCTCAAAAAGTAATTATGCACCAATGCAGCAGTTGGTGGTGCAAATGAAAGATGAGCTTGAAAAAATTAAGGAACAATTATTGAATGTTTTGTAATTCAGTTCGCAATCTCAGTGGCAGTATTTAGTTAAATAAATATGAATAAAGAAAAAAAACAAGGTAAACTTATCGTGTTTTCAGCACCTTCAGGTTCTGGAAAAACTACTATCGTACGCCATTTATTGGGTATTGAGGATTTGAATTTAGAATTTTCTATATCTGCTACATCCCGAGAAAAACGTGGAAATGAAATTGATGGTAAAGATTACTACTTCTTATCGGCTAAAGCATTTAAAACCAAAATTAAAAATGAAGAATTTTTGGAGTGGGAAGAAGTTTATCGAGATAATTTCTACGGTACTCTAAAAACTGAAGTGGAACGTATTTGGGCTTTAGGAAAGAATGTGATTTTTGATATTGATGTTTCTGGTGGACTTCGCATAAAACGTAAATATCCTAATGAAACTTTAGCTGTTTTTGTAAAGCCCCCAAGTATTGATGAGCTTAAGATTAGGTTGAAAAAACGTAAAACTGAGAGTGAAGACAAAATAAATATGCGCGTAGCCAAAGCCTCTGCAGAATTAGCTACAGCACCTTTATTTGATACCATTATTGTAAACGACAACCTTGAACACGCACTCATAGAAGCTGAAACTCAAGTAAGACAGTTTATAAACTCTTAAGGTATTATGAAGGTTGGTTTATTTTTTGGCTCTTTTAACCCCATTCATATTGGGCATTTAGTTATTGGTAACCATATTGCCGAATTTAGTGATTTAGACCAGGTATGGTTTGTTGTTACTCCGCATAATCCTTTTAAGAAAAAGAGTTCGCTTTTAGATAATTTTCAACGTTTAGAAATGGTGTATCAAGCCACTAAAGATTTTACCAAACTAAAACCGAGCGATATCGAGTTTAATTTGCCCCAACCCAATTACACCATTAATACTTTAGCTTATTTACAGGAAAAATATCCCGATCATGAGTTTGCATTGATTATGGGGGAAGACAACCTTAAAAGTTTTCATAAATGGAAAAATTACGAGCTTATTTTAGAAGCACATGATATTTACGTGTATCCCAGAATTTCTGAAAAGACAATTGAGACCCAATTCCACAACCACGCAAGAATTCATTTTATCAATGCACCCATCATGCAACTATCTTCAACCTTTATTAGAAAATCTATACAGGAAGGTAAAAATGTGCAGCCTATGTTACCACATCATACTTGGCAATATTTAGATGAGATGAACTTCTATAAATAGGTAACTAAAATTAGCCTCCAACAAAACCACCGTCGCAATCTGACAAGTTTGCTTCAACGTACATAGCCCAACTTTTACCATCAAACTCTTTACCTTCAGCCCATGCGGTTTCAGAGGACGGGCCGCTCACCTCAGCGTGTGCTGCAAAACAAAATTCGTTATAAATAGATGTTTCATCCGAGAATAAATCAATAATATAAACAACCTCTGTAATACCATTTTCATGCACACCGAAATATTCAAAATTTCCTATTTTTGGATTACCACTTCCTGTGGTTGGAAAAGCTTCATCCTCACAATTAGTTACATGTAAATGTGTAGCATCTATAGACCACTCTGGGTTTGTTAAAAATGTTATTACCAAATTATCACCTTCAACATCAACATTTACAGTTCCGGCTACATGATTTTGTCCAGCAATTAAATTTACAGTTTTACAGTGCGGTAAAAAATCATCATCACTAGTATTATTACCTTCTAAAATAGTAATATCCTTTTGACTTTTTTTATTTTTACTCGTTAAACTAATTTCTTCAGAAATTTGGTCTAACTGTACTTTTTCAATATTACAACTAAACAAAATAGTGAAAAAGCATAATGCTGTTATTAGTATTTTTGTATTCATAACCTAAGGATTTAAATAAATTTGGGAACATAAATGTAAAACTAAAAATGTAATTTTATGATATTTTTTCGACGTACAGCGGTTGATATATGTATTTCGTCTAACATTTTGTGTTTTTTGTAGGTTTTATAATATAAAAACCCAGCTTACAAAAGCTGGGTTTTTATACCATAAAGATGTGCAGCATCTTTTAATCTAAGGCAGGAATGCGCAATACTTGCCCTGGATATATTTTATCAGGATCTTTAAGCATTGGTTTATTTGCTTCAAATATTACAGGATATTTCATGGCATTGCCATAATATGTTTTTGCAATTTTCCCAAGCGTGTCGCCACTCTCAACGGTGTGAAATTGTGCTTCTGGCTCTGGGTTCTCAACCGTCATCTGATCATCCACAAAAGCAATACCGTTAGAATTCCCTACTACTAAAACTACTTTTTCTTTGGTTGCTTGGTCGTAAGCAGCACCGGTTACTGTAGCAGTTTCGTCATCTATAAATACATTAAGGCCTTCTACCTTTAATTGTAAATCGTTAATTGTTTCTTCCAATTTTTGAGCCGCTATTTGCTCTAACTTCAATTCTTTAGCAGCAGCCTCTGCAGCTTCCTCTTCATCTGTTTTGCCTATACCAAATACTTTTGCTCCTGCGTTTTTAATAAATGAAAATAATCCCATGTTAATTTATTTAAGGTTAATAATTTTGTTTTCTGTAGTGTTTAAAGCTACACAATTTTAAGACACGATAATAACGGATATGTCACATATTTTAGCGCAAAAACAGAAACCGCCTAAAGCAAGTTGCTTTAAACGGTTTCTAAACTAAATAACCAACCAAAAATTTTAGTGAAACTTAAATTTGTATGGTTTGAAAAACCAGAGACAAATTTATCAGTTGAACTAATCCCGCTTTAAAGCGGGATCTCACTTTATATATCTTAAAACTACCCTCTAGTATTTTCTCTAGGGTTTTCTTTTCTTTCGCTTTTAAACTTACGTTTCTTCTCTTTATTCGCAGTACTCTTATCTTTTGTACTAGTAGACTTTAAGTATTGTATGTAGCCTCTTCCTTTAAATTCGTATATAGTTTCAGAAGATGCGTGGTACAACTCTATGGTTCCGTCATCTATAACGCTCAATTCAAAAAATTCATTGTCGAAAGAATCATAATCTAATGTTAAAGTTTTTAGAAGGTTGTTTCCAACAATGTTTCCAACACCATAAACACCTGTATAATCCCAAATTAAGTTATTAGGGTTCATCCCAAAATCATCTTGAGAACTTCTAAAGGTAGAATCATTGCCTCCAGCTAAAAATTGTAAATAATTCTCGTTATCAAACTCGTTTAAAACACCTATTTCACTAGTATAGGTCTTTTCCCAAGCTTCATATTCTTGTAAGAAATAATGAATATTATCATAGAACACAAAATCATAGTCAAAATTACTTCTCTGATAGCCTTCTAAAAAGTACGACGTATCTGTATCTGGATTGTATAACTCGATAGTATTGCTATCTATCACAAACACATCGAAAGTTACAAAACCATCAATATCATGATTTACGTCCAAAATTGTATTATATGCATCATAACTTGCAACATCAATTCCAAATCCGTTGCCGCTGCTACCGATACCTACTAAATTGTTGTTTGCATATACTGTTCCATTAATAAACGAAATGGTAAATGCTTTTTGTAGAAAAGGCACTTCACCAAAACCAATGGTTTGGTTTATATCTACGTACCAAAGTTCTTGGGAATTTAGTACTTGATTTGCATTTATTATTGGTACATCCACAAAGTCATCAACAATAACCTCTGTATAGCAAGATGTAAAAAGTGTTGATACTAACACTAAACTTAAAAGTAATTTTGCAGTCTTCATAATCATCCGTTTTAGGGTTTCTATTTCTATATATCCAAACAGCGTGCCAAAAATTTTTATTGAAGGCACCATATACATACATTCTTCTATATTTTACGTACTTTTGAAGTAGAAATAATGTTTTATTTTCTATGAATAAACCTTTAAAATATGCGGTTTTTGGAGCAGGGAGTTGGGCAACGGCTATTGTGAAAATGCTTTGTGAAAATTTAGATGAAATTGGTTGGTATATGCGCAGTATATATACCAAAGAGCATTTGTTGAGGGAGCAGCATAACCCCAATTATTTAAGTTCAGTAGAGTTTCATTTGGAGCAATTAAAGCTTAGTAATGATATAAATGAGATGGCAACATGGGCCGATATTTTAATATTTGTAATCCCTTCTGCCTTTATTCATAGTGAACTGGAAAAGCTTACTGTAGATATTTCTAAAAAAACCGTGGTTTCTGCCGTAAAAGGTATTGTTCCAGAATCGGGCCTATTGGTAGGTGAGCACTTTAATGAAAAATACAAAGTCCCCTTTGAAAATATTGCGGTTATAGCAGGCCCATGTCATGCAGAAGAGGTAGCACTAGAGCGTTTGTCTTACCTCACCATTTCGTGTTGGGACTCTAAAAAGGCGCAACAGATAGCCGATAGTTTATCGAGCGACTACATAAAAACTAAGATAAGCGATGACGTTATTGGCATAGAATATGGCGTTATGCTCAAAAATATTTATGCTATTGCCGCGGGAATTGCCCATGGATTGGGCTATGGCGATAATTTTCAGAGCATTTTAATGAGTAATGCCATTAGGGAGATGAAACGCTATATAAAACGTGTTCATAAAATGAAACGTAACATTAATAACTCTGCGTATTTAGGCGATTTATTGGTAACGGGCTACTCTACGTTTTCTAGAAATCGCATGTTTGGCAACATGATTGGCAAGGGTTACACCGTAAAATCTGCCCAAATGGAAATGAGTATGGTTGCCGAAGGATATTATGCTACAAAAAGTGCTTACCTCATTAACCAAAATAATGAGAAAAAAGCAGAAACACCTATTATTGATGCCGTTTATGCTATCCTGTACGACAACAAGAACCCCAAAAAGGTGTTTAAGAAACTAACCGATTTGTTAGATTAAAAAGCCTCCTCTAGCTCCCCCATACTTCGACTAAGCTCAGCACAAGAGGAGGAGAACACTCAACTGTAAATTGCTCTTTAAAACTTTTATTTGGGCGTTACCCTCTTAACACTTCGACAAGCTCAGTGCAGGTGTCGGGTCGGGCTTGCAGTTCATCTTGAGCGTAGTCGAAGGGCTATATCTTTTGTTTTGTCACTCCTTCGAAGGCAGGAATCCAAATAAAACTATGTTATGCATCAATAATTTAGCATATCTGTAAGAAAACAAAAGGATGCCGCTACAATCCATAACGCGGTCTAGTTTGCCAACGTATTTATTTCACCAAAACACCTTTAACCTTCATTAGCGGTATGGTTTGTAATGCCTTTTGGTTAATTGTATTTTTTCTGAACACATACGTTTTATCAAGCATTGCATTACCTTCAAAAAAAGAAACCTTAAAACTATTATTCAGTGCAAATAAATCTTCTTGTAATAGTTCTATTTTGGCGTAGCTTTTCGCAGGAAGTTTATCAATACGCTTTCTAAACGTAGCTGTCTTTTTAGTTTCAGAATAGCCTTCGGAGACAATAATTACCATTTCTAAATCGGTATCCTTATCGTTAATAATGTAGGCGTTCCAATCTTCAGTATTGTAAATAGTATTATGTTCTAGTACTACCGCAATGTAAACATTCTCAACTTTCGGAATCTCAATATCTTTTTTCAAAACTCATATTTTAAGGAGCAAAAATAACCTATTTCTAAAAGTTTATGTAATTTTCCAGAAACACATATACTTAATTATAAAATGAAATCACCTTCAATTTTAAAACATACGGCTACAATACTTTTTTTAAGTTTTACCTATGCCACCTGTAATGCTCAAACTGCTAAAAACACTTCCGAAATTGTAAAACAGATAGAAGAAGCCATGGGCGGTGTGGATAACTATAATAATACCAAATTTATAAAATGGGATTTTGCCAAACGCGTATTGTTTTGGAATAAATGGACGGGCGATGTTAGAATTGAAAGTCCGCAAGATTCTCTTACCATACATGTAAATATAAATACGCTTAAGGGAAAAGCTTTTAAAGGAGAGGCTCCAATTACTGATGACGCAGCATTAAACAAACTACTCGAAAAAGGTAAAAATTGGTGGATTAACGATTCCTACTGGTTAGTGATGCCTTGGAAATTACAAGATCCAGGAGTTACCTTGAAGCATGTGAAAACGGAAGTTTTGGAAAACGGAAATACTGCAGATGTATTACAACTTACGTTTAGTGATGTTGGTGTTACACCAGATAACAAGTACCATATTTTTGTAGATCAAACCGACCATTTAATAAAGCAATGGGCATTTTTTACAAATTTTAATGATGAAGCACCTCGTTTTACAATGCCATGGGACAACTACCAAAAAGTAGGAAACATTATGTTATCGTATGATAGAAGCAAATTCGGGCCAAAAAACGTGGAGGTAAAACAAGAGCTTAATGAAAGGCTTTTCACTGATTTAAACTATGAATGATGACATTAAAAAATACATTGACCAAAGTGTGTTGTGTTGGTTAGCCACGGCATCTAAAGAAAACACCCCTAATGTGTCGCCAAAGGAAGTGTTTACTTATTTTGAGAATGACATTATTATAGCCAACATTATGTCTCCACAATCTGCAAAAAACATTAAAGAGAACCCGAATGTGTGTTTAAGCTTTATTGATATTTTGGTACAAAAAGGCTATCAAGTAAAAGGGGCAGCAGAAGTTATTTCAAAGCATCAGCCCGAATTTGAAACATTAAAACAGCCGCTTTTAAAAATAACAGAAGGCAAATTTCCATTCGCCTCTATTTTTAAGATTTCTATTGAAAGCACAAAACCAATAATTGCCCCAAAGTATATGTTGTACCCTGAAACTACTGAGGAAGATCAAATTGCGAGTGCTAAAAGGGTTTATGGGATATAGAATATCGCTCTTTTGGTTATTTAGATTTTTGACTTTGTAGAATTTTTCAGCTACTTTCGTTTAACGACGGATATAAGCAATATCAACTGCGCATATCCGTTAATCCATTGTAAAACTTTTAATAATTATGAAAAAACATTTAATAATTGTTCTTCTGATATTTACTCAAATAAGTTGTGCTCAAAACTCAGAAAAGTCCAATGAAAACAAAACGGATATTGAATATACTCGCAATTACACCATTTCATTAATAAACTTAATCTCAACGCCAGAAAAGTACCACGGAAAGAAAGTTCAAATAATAGGCTATATAAGTCTTGATTTTGAAAAAAATGGGATTTATTTAAACAAAGATGATTATGAATATGCCATTTATAGCAATGGATTTTCATTTTCACTTCCTGAGGGTTTATTAAAGAAGAGTGGAAATAAAATTGATAAAAGTTACGTGTTGCTTGCCGGTACTTTTAATATGAACCCAAAAGGTAAATTGGGTCCTTGGAGTGGGAAATTAGAAAATATCACTCGTATAATTAGCATGGGTAATAAAACAAATCACTCGAATGATTAAATAAAAAATCGTTTTACAATACCGTATAAAATTAATTGCTAGTTTTAGCTTGCTTACAAAAATCCTAGCAGATTTTCTATTCGCTTTGTATCTGCTAAATTAGGTGCTTAAACCACGCAACTAAGTAATGTACCAACGTTAAACGAAGATCAAAAAAAAATTTACAAAGCACTCTTAAACTGCTCCAAGAACCTCACATCGTTTTCACTTAATAAACGAATGTCACTGATTTGATGTAGCAATAATGCAATACGGTCGATGCCCATTCCAAAAGCAAAACCAGAGTATGCTTTAGAATCGATACCACAGTTTTCTAGAACATTTGGGTCTACCATACCGCATCCCATAATTTCTAACCAACCTGTGCCTTTAGTCATTTTATAATCGGTTTCGGTTTCAAGTCCCCAATACACATCAACCTCAGCACTTGGTTCTGTAAATGGGAAGTAACTTGGGCGTAAACGTATTTTACTTTTCCCAAACATTTCGGTAGTGAAGTGCTGTAGGGTTTGCTTTAAATCTGCAAAACTTACATCTTTATCAATATACAAGCCTTCTACTTGGTGGAAAAAACAGTGCGAACGCGCAGATATTGCCTCGTTTCTATACACACGCCCCGGGGAAATAGTTCTAATCGGCGGTTTGTTATTTTCCATGTAGCGTACTTGCACAGAACTGGTATGTGTACGCAACAACACATCAGGATTGGTTTGTATAAAAAACGTGTCCTGCATATCCCGAGCAGGATGGTGCTCTGGCAAGTTCAATGCTGTAAAATTGTGCCAATCGTCCTCAATTTCTGGACCTTCACTCACATTGAATCCAATACGAGAAAAGATTTCAATAATTTGGTTTTTTACCATAGAAATAGGGTGGCGTGCCCCAATTTCTATAGGTTGCCCCGGACGGGACAAATCGCCATAAACCCCTTTTACCTCTTCTTTACTTTCAAGCTCTTCTCTTAAGGTGTTTACTTTTTCTTCAGCAGTTTTTTTGAGTTTGTTGATAGTTTGACCAAATTCTTTTTTCTGATCGTTAGCCACATTTTTAAACTCAGCAAAGTATTGGTTTAACAATCCTTTTTTGCCTAAATATTTTATTCTGAATGCTTCTACCTCTTCTTTAGTTTGGGCTTTAAACGCTTCGGCTTCAGCAATAAGTTCTTGTATTTTCTCTATCATGATAACTTGAAAATGATGGCAAATTTAATGAAATTATCAACATTACTAGGAGTAAACGGTGAAGTAATCTCTAAAAATTAGGAGATTGCCACATCACACAAAAAAGTGTGATTCGCAAGAACGCTGCGGTTGGGTTGCGTTAGGGATTGAACGGTATGTTTAAGCTCCCCGACGCAGGAGGGAGCGAGTAGTGAAAGCCCGACCCTTGTGGTAACGCCCTAATGAATATATTCGGTTTCTAAAAAATAATTAACGATGGCTTCTTTCATTAAAACGGATTGTTCTCCCGCTTTTAAGAAGGGAAGTGCTTCTAGCGTTTTATAATGAGGCCATCCGTCTTCATCAACAAAATCCAACTCGTAGTAGCCATAAGGCGAAAGTAATTTACAAATAGCAATGTGCATGAGATCTAATTTCTGATCTTTTTTAAAGCTTCGGTTTAGCTGACCTAACTCTTGCACACCGATGAGGTAAATTATGGCATCGAGGTCTAGGGTATCTCCATCTGCAAATTGATTGGAGAGTTTTTTTACAACCAATTCCCACCGTTCTTTTAGTTTTTCGTCTCTAGACACTGTTTGTTTTATGATTAAAATTTTAAAAAACTCAAAGTTAATAAACGTTTATGGACTTTTTTACGTTTTAGTTAGCAAGGTTAGAATTTATCTATATTTACAAAAACTAAACAACCATGGCAGTTATTGATATTATTCTTGGTGCCCTAATGCTTTTTGGGCTAATTCGTGGCTTTATGAAGGGACTATTTGTGGAAGTGGCTTCGCTTGCAGCTTTAGTTGCAGGTGTTTATGGCGCTATTCATTTTAGCAATTTTGCTGCAGAATTTTTAATGGAAAAAGTGTCGTGGGATGAGAAATACATTAATATTGTGGCTTTTGCCATTACATTTATAATTATAGTTGTGGCGATTGCTCTTGCCGGAAAAGCATTAACAAAACTCGCTAATTTTGCGGCTTTGGGCATTTTAAACAAAATTCTTGGTGGTGTTTTTGGGGGCTTAAAAATCGGATTGATTTTAAGCGTTGTACTTATTGTTTTTGATGGATTAAACAAAACGATACCTTTTGCTAGTGCAGAAGATTTAGAGGATTCTGTACTTTATAAACCTGTAAAATCTTTGGCACCAACTATTTTTCCTAATATTTTAAAAAAGAACGAAGAAAAGCAACAAACAGATACAATGCAAAGCATCTAATACTGTTCCATCCACTTAAAAAACTCATTATATACTTTATCCTTTTCTTGCTTTACATAGTCTAAAAATGCTAGGGCTACTGGCGATAAATTCTTTTTCTTTAACCAAATAAGTTTCCATTGCGATTCTAACGGTAATCCTTTTACAGGAATTATTTTCAATTCGTTTTGTGACAATTCGTTCTTAATACTTAGCAACGACACAATAGACATTCCAATATCTGCAACCACCGCTTGCTTTATAGCCTCGTTTGTAGTTAATTCTAATTTAATTTTGGGCTGAATATGCTCTTCTGCAAAAAACTCTTGCATGGTAAAACGTGTGCCTGAACCTTCTTCCCTGTAGATTAAAGGAATTCTGTTAAATATAGATTTATCTTCTATTCTTTTAATGTTTAAACTGTTACTTGCAGCTGCAACTAAATGCAATTTGTTAATCATTATAGGTTCTTCATGCAAGTCTAGATGCTTCGGGCTAATAGTAACCAATGAAAAATCTACTTCGTTTTGCTCTAAATCTTTTATCACATTGGTTTTATTGGAAACATCTAATACCAAATCTATTTGCGGATGCTGTTTTAAAAAACCATTTAAAAAATATGGCATTACATAATTTCCTGTTGATACAACTGAAATTTTGAGTTTACCAGACAACAAACCTTTAAATGCTTGGGTTCTATAATCTATGGTTTCAACCTGGTTTAAAATTTTTTCGGCGATATCGTAAATCTCATTACCAAAATCAGTTATGTACAACTGCCTCCCTAATACTTCTGTAAGCGGAATATCAAACTGGTCCTGAAAGTTTTTGAGTTGTATAGATGCGGCAGGTTGCGTCATATTCAACTCTTCAGCAGCTTTGGTGATGCTTTTATTTTGAACAATCACACTAAAAACCTTTAATTGATGTAACGTAAAATTCATAAATATGCTTTATGTGTTTGATAACAAAATTAAATAAAAATATATGATTGCAATAAAATACTTTTGCCTCCGCAACTTAAAATAACCATTATGAATATAGATGTGCTCATCAGTAATTTAACGAATCCTGTTTTACTTTTTTTCATCTTAGGTATTCTTGCAACCTACTTAAAAAGCGATTTAAAGATTCCCGAAAACTCTTCGAAGTTTATTTCGCTTTACCTTTTATTTGCTATTGGCTTTAAAGGCGGACAGGAGTTATCGCATAGCGAATTTAATTCTGAGATATTATATTCTATAGTTTTTGCAATTTTATTATCTAGTTTGGTGCCTATTTATACCTTTTTTGCTCTTAAGAAAAAGGTTGGCGTGCCAAATGCAGGAGCTATAGCTGCAGCATATGGTTCTGTTAGCGCAGTGACTTTCGTTACAGCTGTGTCTTTTTTAGAACAACAAGGAGTTACTTTTGGCGGACATATGGTAGCTATTATGGCAATAATGGAATCACCAGCCATTATAGTTGGTGTAATTCTAATTATGCTCTACGATGCTGGAAAACAAACCGATAAATCCATGGGAGCTTTAATAAAACATTCCTTAACAGGTGGTAGTGTTTTAATGCTCGTTGGTAGTTTGGTTATTGGCCTTATTGCCGATGCAAATCAAGCAAGAGGTATCGAGCCTTTTACTACTGATATTTTTAAAGGGTTCCTTTCTTTATTCTTATTAGAAATGGGTATGGTAACCGCTAAACGTATTAAAGGCTTTAAACAGTATGGTTTCTTTTTATTGGCTTTCGGAATTATTGTACCACTAATCAACGGTTTAATAGTAGCATATTTAAGTGGTTTTATAACAGAAAGTATAGGCAACCGACTACTATTCGCTATTTTGGGTGCCGGCGCATCTTACATTGCTGTGCCAGCTACCATGAAACTTGCAGAACCAAGAGCCGATGCGGGTATATACATCCCTATGGCTTTAGGCATTACCTTTCCCTTTAATATTACCTTAGGTATGCCTATTTACTATGCCTTTATACAAATGATGTAGTTTTTAGGGTCTTCATACCTTAATATTAATAAGCTACCCTTATATCGTTTACTTTGTAAAACGGCTTTTAGGACAGGGAGAAATCAGCAAGTATTGAATTTTTATTCAAAATCTTTATCGTAAAATGTAGTGGAATCCTGAATCGCTAGGTTTAGTTTTTCCTCTTCTTTCAATAATCTTTGAATATCCCAATTCAAAAGTGTTGCCATATCTTTTATGATGACACTTTTGAATTTATGTATACTTTCAATATCAAAATATAAACGTCCTGTACGCCTTATAAAGAAGTCATTAAGACAATTCACCATCTCAAAATTTACGCTATACCAAAGTTCTGCTCTAATCAAATTTTCTAGAGCATTAGTAGAACTAAATGTTTTCGATTTTTCTAAAATTATATCGGCTTGTTTTCCATAAGACGCGCATAAATACCACGAATAGTAAGTGTCTTTTATCCCTAAACGCGTTAAGTGACTTTCTATTTCCTGTTGGTACGCTTTTACGTCATCATTTGAGGTTAGCGGAGGATGTACCAAAGAGATCGATTCTGTAGTAGACTCTAAAAATCTATTCGTGTTTTCTTTTAAATATGATTTCAAAACGCTTTCTAAAGCTCTAAACGCCATTTTTCTATAGCCTGTAAGTTTACCTCCTGCCATAGATATTAAGCCACTGTTTGATATGAATATTTCATCTTTTCGGGACAAGTCTGAAGCAGATTTATGCGCTTCATGGATTAATGGTCTTAATCCAGCCCAACTGGATTCAATATCATCAATAGTGAGATGAACAGACTTAAAGGTGTTATTAACAGCACTCAAAAGATAGTTTGCATCTTGTTTTGTTGCAATAACACGATCTAAATTCCCAAAATAATCTGTATCTGTAGTACCTACATAAGTTACACGCCCTCTAGGAATGGCAAATATCATTCTGCCATCTGGCACGTCAAAATAAATAGATTGTTTTACTGGTAATTTATCATATGGAAATACGAAATGAACGCCTTTTGTAAGATGAAGTCGTTGTTTGGTTATTGAATTATCTTTTTTACGAATGCTGTCTACCCAAGGACCAGCAGCCGATATATAGCTTCTAGCTTTTACGATGAGGTTGCTACTTGTATTTCTGTCTTTACAATTTAGACTTTCAATCTTGAAATCATCGTTATAATTGAAGGATTTCATTTCACAATAATTGATGATTGTAGCGCCATAAGAGGCTGCTTTCTTTAATATTTCGATGGTTAATCGTGCATCGTCTGTTCTATATTCAGCATAAATTCCGCCACCGATAACCACATCTTTATTTAGTAAAGGCTCTTTTTCTAAGGTTTCTTTTTTATCTAACATGCGGCGTCTATCATCACCTTTTACATCTGCCAGAAAATCATAAACTTTTAAGCCTAAGGCAGTCATCCATTTTCCGTAGGTACCCCCTTCAACAAGGGGTAGCAACATTTTTTCTGGTGTTACCAAATGTGGTGCTAGATTATGAACAACAGCACGTTCAGAACCTGATTCTCGCACCAAACTAATTTCAAAATTCTTCAAGTAGCGCAAGCCACCATGAATAAGTTTAGTTGATTTATTACTAGTGCCAGAGGCAAAATCGTTTTTCTCTACCAAACAAACTTTTAATCCTCTTGCTGAAGCATCAAGAGCAATACCGGCTCCTGTAATACCACCACCAATAATTGCCAAATCAAAAACCTCTGTTTTAAGTTTGTTTATATATGACGACCTATTAAGTGTAGAAAAGCTTGGAGTTTTCAATCTAATTTAGCATTTAATAAAGTCTATTATAAGTGCGATTGCATCTTTTAATTCTTTAGAAATTGTTTTTTCTAACCAAGGATGTTTGGTATTAAACACATGGTCTGCTCCTCTAATTATTTCTAACTTGCTTTTTTTGTACCATGTATGAAGCTGAATTGCTTCATCTATCAAAACACTTGCATCATTATCTCCGTGTATAATGAGATATGGAATCTTTAAATTAGAAACCGCCCGTCTTATGGTTAGCCTTTCCTCATTCGCCTTGAAGTCTTCATAAAATTGATAGAAATGCGGCATCTGTTGTTTGGTTCTTCCGTTCATAACATATTTTACGCCATTTTTTTTCCACTGTTCTAAATCTCCGATGGTTGAAGTTCGTTTACCGTAAGCACAAACTCCAGCAAGACTGATTACTTTAGTTACTCGAGAGTCTTCTTCTGCTTTTATAACTACAATGCCGCCGCCTCGGCTATGACCTAACAAATTAATGTTGTTATTATCAAGATTGTCTCCGAGTTCGGAAGCTTCATAAATCCAATTAATAACAGACTTTAAATCGTCAAGTTCCTTAGTGTAATTGTTATTTCCAAACGCTTCTAAATCTGGAAAATCCATAGGCTGTTCAACAGTACCACCATTATGTGAAAAATTAAATTTAATAAAGAAAAAACCTGAGTTTGCAAACACATTTGCCATTAAATCCCAAGCACCCCAATCTTTAAAACCTTTATAGCCGTGGCAAAATATTAATATGGGCTTACGAGTGTTATCGTCTTTGTAAAAAATATCAGCTACAATGGGTTTATTGTGTTTTCCTTCAATAATAAAATTTTTAACTATTGTCATTACTAAACTTCTTTTTCTGTAAAATCAATTTTAGGATTACAAATTTCTGAAATCAAAGACTTTAATTCTCCCTCAAAAGCTAAAATTGTAGCATTTGTTATTCTAGAATCCTTAGTTCTACTCCTTTCGCTTTCCTTTTTTGCAAACTTTAAAAATCCAGATTTTAAGTTTTTAAACGATACAATACCAGCCTCTACTGGCAATTGTATTTTATTAGCTCTACACATCATGTAAGCATATGCGAGCACTTGAAAGCTTTTGCTGTATTTTTTATAGTCTGTAGTTATATTTTCCCAATCTAATATTTCAACCTGAGCTTGCTGTACGTTTCCAGTTTTGTAATCAATTATTCTTGTTACACCGTTACGTTCATCTACCCTATCCACTTTCCCTTTTATCCTCAATGGAAAATCTATTCCTGGGATATCAATATCTACCGCAGTTTCAGCTTCAATTTCAAGAATTCTTACCTTATTGCCATTCTTTATGTCCTCTATTTCAGAGTTTATAAAATTTAACACATAGCGTTTTGCGATTTCAAACACAATTAAATTTTTTCCTTTTGAAATATCACCCTCTTTAAATTCTTTCTTAAAATGAAACCGAACCCTTTCTTCAATCCTAGGTTTTAAGGCTTTTATGACCTCAACTGTTAACACCTGATTTATAAGTGGTTTATAAAAATCCTCAAGAGTATTATGAACCACAGTGCCCAATGTATTTGCTGCAACTGTTTCCTCGACATCGTCGTACTCTCTAATTTTTAAAATCTTTTGATAATAAAAATCAATTGGGTTTCTAATATAACTAGTCAATGAAGATGGAGAAAACCCTTTTTGCGCAACAGAGTATATATCTCCTAACAAAGCTTCTGTTTTTTTAATAGTCTTCAATTTTTGTTCAAGAATAGGAACTTTGGGTACCACTATTTTATGATGTATTTTATGTACGCCTTCTAATTCTAATTGGGTGATGAACCTACTTTTTTCTCCTCCTATTAGTACGTCTGCTTCTGTATTGTACAGTATAATTACATTTTTTGCTCGTTGCAAAAGCCTGTAAAAGTGATATGTATATACAGCATCCTTTTCTTTATAGGTTGGTAGCTTGTTTTCTAACTTTACATCAAAAGGTATGAAAGAGTTATTGCTTTTACCTGCGGGAAGTATACCTTCGTTTACAGAAGAAATAATTACAGTTTCAAAATCTAAAACGCGAGACTCTAACATTCCCATAATTTGTAAACCTTCTAGTGGTTCTCCTTTAAAATCTAGAGTTTCTAAACTTAATAACTCTATATAAATGTTGTGAAGAGCAGATATGTCTTTGATGTGCTTGTAGGTTGAATTTAATCTAGAGATTTCATTAAATAGTTGATTAAACCTGTACAAATATTCTAGAGACAATCTATTTGAGGCCTTATCTCTATCTAAATACGATTTAATTGCAAATATTAATTTAGTGCAATTTGACAACGCACGTTCTACTGAAGCATCCCAACCAGAAAACAGCATATTTAAAACAATGTCGTGTTCTGGCGCAATCTGCTTTAAAAGTTCTACGTTAAGATAGGTTGCATTGTTCCTATTAATATGTGTTATTAGCCTATTGGCAACATCTGAATCTACATTAAAAAAAAGAGGCTTGACAAACTGATTGGATAATAACGAAATAACTTCTTTATAATAAAAGCTTTTAGAATCTGATTTATGGATACGGAATAGTATCTCAAAAAGAGAGGCTAAGGGAATAGATTTTAGTGGAAATCCCATAGTTATATTTGTAGCCTCTATGCTTTCTGGCAATGAGTTTAAAACTGGTATAAGTAAGTTCTCATCACCCAAAACAACGGCTGTACGTTCTAAACTCTTGTTTTTTTGTTCTAAATCTTCAAGTAGCTCGCCGATATATTTTGCTTGCCCCACATTTTTTGGTATGCCAAAAACCGAAATATTTTTTTCTTCTGAGTAGTGCTGGGTAATCCATTTAAAAGGATGTGTTTTAAAAAATGTCCAGTTATTTTTATAAGCTCTTGTAAACAACCCAGCATCATGTTTTGGGTTGTTGATGAATTTATCGTCGATATCCCAATAAATTTTAGCCTTGTCGTTATGCAGCAACTCTTGAATAATTGTTGCCTCGGCCGTATTTAATGCGTTGAACCCAAGGAAAATTATTTTCTTATGGCTAGAGTTTTGTATAAATGACTCAATATTTTCTACCGCCTCTCTATAAATTAATCCTTGGTAACCAATATTTTTATTGATTAATGATGTTGTAAAGTGATTGTAATATGCGCCTAATTTATTCCAAAACTGTAAATAGTTTTTAATAAAATCAGTCTGATTTTTTTCAGAAGACCAGTGGTTTATTTCTTTTATTGCCGTTAAATAATCAAAAATGTGTTGTTGTGAAATAAGATAACGATCAATTTCATTGAAATCTTGGAGTAATACTTGCCCCCATTTTGAAAAGGATTCAAAAGAATCTTGTTTTGATTTTTCGGTTAAACTTAGGTATGTGTCATAAAACTCAAATAGTAAATCGGTATTTTTTGCGCTTTTTAGTTGAGAAAGTTCTTCAACAAATTCTTCAATGCTCAATATTTTTGGTGCAAAACGTGTCGTTTTACTAACTTTTAATATTTGGTGTTTTAAAAATAAACCAGCCCTTTTGCTAGGTAGTACAAATGTTAATTCGGAAAGATTATAATTATTCTCTTGTAGTTCGTTTAAAACATCAAAAATAAAGCTATTCATATGTATAAAAATAAAAAACGCTCCGGGATATCCGAAGCGTTTTTACAAACTTATTTTTTAAACGTGTTTTACTTATTTTACTAAGTTAATTTCAACACGTCTGTTGTTAGCTCTACCAGCTCTAGTTTTGTTAGTGTCAATTGGTTTAGCTTCACCATATCCAAGAGCAGAAAGTCTAAATTCATCAATATCATTGTCAACTAAATATTCTTTCACAGAAAGTGCTCTAGCTTCAGATAAAGATTGATTTAATTTCTCACTACCAGTGCTATCTGTATGACCTTCAACTGTAAATTTAGAAGTTGGGTACTCCTTAAGGATATCAACTATATCATTTAAAACTTCTTGAGATTGCTTTTTGATTGAAGATTTACCTAAATCAAATAAGATAGTTTTAGCGTACTCATTTAAAGTTTTTTGAAGTTCTTCAGAAACCTCAGGACATCCGTTGTTAGCAACAGTACCTTTAACGTCTGGACATTTGTCATCTTTATCTAATACACCGTCACCATCAGTATCAGGCCATGGGCATCCATTGTTTGCAGCTGGACCAGCTTGATTTGGACACTTATCATCCGCATCAGTAACGCCATCACCATCTGCATCTGGACAACCAGCTAAGGCTTTTAATCCTGCAACAGTAGGACATTTATCATCTTTATCAACTACACCATCACCATCACTATCAGGACATCCATTAAACTCAGCAGAACCAGCTTCGTTAGGACAATCATCTTTACTGTCTTCAATACCGTCACCATCACTATCAGGACATCCGTTGAATTCTTCTAAACCAGCAACATCTGGACAAGCATCGTCCTTGTCATAAATACCATCTCCGTCAGTATCAGTTCCTCCAAATCTAATTGAAAGTCCAGCAGTATGTTGGAAGTGTGTATCTAAGTAATCTTCAAAAGCATGCTTATAAGCTGTTTGGATAGTTAAACCAATGTTTTCACTAAACCAAAGGTTGAAACCTAAAGTACCGTTTAAAGTACCTGCTCCAATCTCATCAATCCAAGTGTAACCACCACCTATTCCAATAAAAGGATCGAAAGTTTTCCAGTCTAATACTTCACCAATTCCATATTTAATGGTACCATCGATACCATAGTATGATAAATCATCTACTACACGGGTTTCTTCTGGATTAGAACCAGGAACATCTCCCCATTTATCTATTTTATTTAATGAACCGGCTACACCAAAAGAGAAACCATCTCCAATATATTTAGAAACTGAAATAGTAGATAGGGATGGTAAAATGTTGTAGTGGTCTTCCACATTAACAAATTCATCAAAAATGGTCTCACTAAAAGCGCCACCATCTCCGTTAGGGTAAGCATCAACTGCATTTAACCCAATAGTAATTTGCCAAGGGTTGTTTTTGTCTTGCGCATCAACGTTGCTATAACCTAGTACTAGCAACATAGCGAACAATAATCGGCTAAGATTTTTCATATTCAAAAGTTTAATTTTTAAGTGTTAATTGTTAACAAAAGTAAGTTGTTAAATGTTATTAACAAAGACAAATATATAAAAAAAATGAAGATTACCTTTATTCATGCGTATTTCAGAATGATTTTAGACAACTTTTTTCTCAAATGAGCGCAATACGATTGAAAAATTTTGTGATTTAGCTAAAAATAGCTAACGGCTATAGTATCGTTAACATAGATTAGTATCTTTTTTTTTACAACATATCCCATGTCTTCAATACTACGTTGATATTCAAATAACTGTTTTTGGTGATTCTTTTGTACTTCTCCCGTTTTGTAATCCATTATCACTACAGTTTTATTTTCTTCGTTTAAAACCAATCTGTCAGGACGAAGTATTTCCCCTGTTTTGGTAATTATATCCCGTTCATTATAAATAGTGTATTCTGATGTATAATATGTGTGCAATTCTGGATGATGTACTATTTCAATAATTTTTGTTTTAATGGCTTCTTTTTGAGGCGCTGTAATTTCGGATGAAATATACGCTTCTTCCAAAACTCTATCTATATCATCACCTGTTAGAATCTTAGCTAGTATATCGTGAATTAAATTTCCCTTTTCTATAGCTTCTTGTTGTTCCGTATTCCATAATGTCCCAGACTTAGTAACGATTTTTATATTAATGTCTTCTTTTGCATTAGATACAAAAGTGCGCTGCTCAATAACTAACTTATTTTCTTGGGTTATACCTCTTTTTGTTTGCTCGCTTCCAAAACTATAAGTTAAGTTTGTATCGTCCCATAGATCTAAATGTTTAAGGTAGTTAATTAACAACCCTGAATATTTTGTGCTTTTAGCACCCTCTTTTAAGTCGTTATCATTTTTTGAAATTATATAAAGTTGTTCTTTGGCTCTTGTTAGCGCCACATACAAAAGGTTCATATTATCAAGTTCTTGTTGCGATTTATGCTTATTGAACAGCTCTAAACCCTGAACACCAAAATGCTCAAAATCCGAACTAAAGTTCAATAAAGTATGAGAAAAACCAGCATACATACTTTCGTTTATGCTAAACCATTCTTTATGCTCAAAATCCTTATAAATATCTAAATCGGCAAAGGGAAAAATCACAACATTAAATTCTAAGCCTTTAGCTTTATGTATAGTCATGATTTGTACTGCATTTTTACCTTCGGGCGAAACAATACTTAAAGTGTCTTTTTTCTTGCTGAAATAGTCTAAAAACTCCAAAATACTGGAGCCCTTTTTGTGATAAAAATCGAGCACAACATCTAAATACCCTTGTAAGTATGCATTGGGGTGTTTAATCAAATTAAAGCTTCTGGTTATGGTTTCAACCAAATCATATAATGGCAATTTAGAAAGCAACTCACCATTTACATATATATTAAAGCCTTCTAGTGCAAAAAATAATTTGTGTACAGAAAGACCGATATGGTTAACGAAAAATTGATGTTTGTCTTCAATATGTAATATTTCGGACAGAAAATGTAATACTTCAATTTTAACCTCGTTATTTTCAGGCTGTACCAAAAGTGTTAAAATATTGTTTACGAAGGTTACTTCTGGCGAATTTGCAATTAGTAAAGTTTCTGAAGATAAAATAGGGATATTATTTTCACTTAAACAATTGGCAACGGCAACACCTTCACTTTTCTTTCTGACTAAAACCGTAATATCGGCATATTCGAAACCATTGCTAATACTCCCACTAATTGAGTTTAATACCGCTGTGGTAAAAGCGTCGTCCCTATCTTCGTCTTTATCAATATCCAAGAATTTTAGCTCTACATAACCATTTTTTTCACTATTAGGGTTTTGGTGGGCACGCTCATAGAGTTTTGCATAATCTTTATTTTGAAAAACGACATCTGCAACAAAACTGAATAAACCGTTATTAAATTGAACCACTTCCTTAAAACTTCTGTAATTTGTATCTAAATTATTAACGTTTTGAAGCATATGAAACGGACGCTCATCAGCATTAAATAAATTAATAAACTGTTCCGCTTTACCACCACGCCATCTGTATATGGCTTGTTTCGCGTCACCAACCAACATAAGACTTCCATTTTCTGCGGATAAAGCATTACTAACAAGTGGCATTAAGTTTTCCCATTGCTTAACCGAAGTGTCCTGAAACTCATCAATAAAATAGTGCTTGAATTTTTCTCCAATCCGCTCGTAAATAAAAGGCGTGGGCTGGTCTTTAATTTCTTGACTTATTATAGAGTTAAATTCTGATATAAGCATTTTATTTTGCTCTTCCTTTAAAAGTGTTAGCTCTTTATTTATAGCGTTTAAAACTGAAAGCGGCGTGATGTTTTTGTAAAATGCTTTTAAAAATTTATAATGAAATACACCCTGTTTGGTTTTATTAAACACCAATACAATTTGAGGTTGTATTTGTTCAATTGTTGAGGCAATATGTTCGGTAACACGTTTTGGATAAAGTGTCTTATTCTCTAAGTCTACCTGCCATTTAGCAGTAAAATTCACTTCAAAATTTTTCGCACTTAATTTTTGAAAATGATTAGGCAAATAACTCCCCGAAAAATCACTAAATTCTAAACCAGATTCTCCAATTAGAGACAATGCGCTTTGCGATGCTTGGGCTACAGCATGTTCTGTATGTTTTAACTCCTTATTTATTTGTGTTTTAAGTGCCTTAAAATCATCTAAGGTTTTATCTTTTAGCTGATTTATATAAGGAATATCATTTTCGTTTACCAGCAATTTTGCTATTTTATTAAAGTCGAACGATACGTCCCAACTCTTATCATCGTCAGCCTTTTCTATTGCAAAATCCACTAAAATATTGGTAAGCTGCTTATCTGTTCCAGCTTTATTTATTAGGCTATCTACTGCCTCATTTAAAAGTGCGTCTTGGTCTAATTCAACTTCGAAATTTAATGGGAGTTTTAAATCGTAAGCAAAAGTTCTAATTATTCGGTGTGTAAAACCGTCAATCGTTGAAATATCAAAAGCAGCATAATTATGAATTATAGTATCTAAAACTACTTTCGATTTAAGATGAAGAACTTCTGGCGAAACGTTAAGCTCTGAGCACAGCGAGACAAACATAGCATTGTTAGAACTTTTTAAAATAGAAGTATCAGAAAACGTTTTAAGTGCATCTATAATTCTACTTTTCATTTCGGCAACAGCCTTATTTGTAAATGTAATAGCTAATATACGCTTGAAAACGTCGTGGCTTTTAGAACTCAAAACAATTTTTAAATAAGCCTTTACAAGCGTATATGTTTTGCCGCTACCTGCAGAGGCATTGTAAATCGTAAAGTCACTTGGTTTTATCATAGTTTAAATTTGCATACAAGATAAAAACTATCAATGAGTTCATAACGATATATTATTTTTAATTGATGCCTTTTATGTATAACTTTGTTGAAATTAAATATTAATATTTTAAACAAATAATTATGGCTTTTGAATTACCAGAATTAGGTTACGCATATGATGCTTTAGAACCTCATATAGATGCAAGAACAATGGAGATACACCATTCTAAGCACCATGCAGGGTATACAAGTAAATTAAACGCTGCTATAGAAGGCACCGATTTAGATGGAAAATCTATTGAAGATATTCTTATAAATTTAGATATGAATAATAGCGCTGTTAGAAACAATGGTGGTGGATTTTTTAACCACTCTTTGTTTTGGAGTGTAATGAACCCTGAAGGGAAAGGTTATTTATCTGGGGAATTAAAAGACGCTATAGAAGCAGCTTTTGGCTCTAAAGAAGGGTTTATGGATGCTTTCTCGAAAGCTGCGGCTACACAATTTGGTTCAGGTTGGGCTTGGTTGTGCGTACACAAGGGAGGAAAGTTAGATATTTGCTCTACGGCAAATCAAGACAATCCATTAATGCCAGGAATTGGTTGTGGAGGCACTCCAATTTTAGGAATTGATGTTTGGGAGCATGCCTACTATTTGAATTACCAAAATCGCAGACCAGACTATATTAATGCATTTTTTAATGTTATTAACTGGAACGAGGTTGAAAAACGTTATGCAGAAGCGAAGTAAAAGCGTTTTTTTTAAAAGTAATAAGCGTCCACTTTAAGTGGGCGTTTTTTTTGGCTTAAAATGAAAAAGGTAAACTTTGCAGTTCACCTTTTTGCCCCAAATCTACCATAAACTTAACCTACTTATGTTATGGTGAGTCAAATATATATTGATGCCAAAGCATGGGAAAATATTTTGGCTGAACTACTTATAAATTGGCTTAAAGGAAATAAGGTTGTAAAATATAGATGAACGGCAATAGTAAAAGGGAATGCAGCGTTTAGAAGAGTGTTGTCTTCTTAACTTTTGTTAACTAGATTATATAAAAAAAGGCGAACAGATATTCACCTTTTTTTGCCCCAAATCTACCATGAACTTAATCTACTTATGTTATGGTGAGACAAATCTACGCCTATTTTCGGATAATTAGAATATTTATTAGATGAATTGCGTATTTCTAAGGAAATAAGGTTATAAAATATAGACGAATGGCTATACTATCAGGAAATTCAATTATTAAGACAATATTGCAATCTTAACTTTCGTTCAACATTATTCCTGGCATTGCATAAAAAAAGGCGAACGGATGTTCACCTTTTTTTGCCCCAAATCTACCATTAACTTAACCTACTTATGTTATGGTGAAACCAATTTATATCTATTTCGGACAATCAGAATATTTATTAGATGAATTGCGTATTTATCAGACAAAATGCATCGTTTTCGGTTAAACCGTAAATAAGATTATTAAATTGAAATTAATAGGCTCTTTCTTTATTGCCTTCGTAAAAATTAAGGAATGCTCTATTAACAACTCTATTGCCTCCATCAGTCGGATAATCACCTGTAAAATACCAGTCTCCTAAGTTATCAGGACAGGCTTTATGCAAGTTTTTAACTGGTTGGAATAATATTTTAACTTCTGCATTAATTTCTTCATCACTTAAAAGTTCAGAAATCTTTAGAGAGATTTCATCATCAGTAAATGGGTCGTAAATTTCCTTAACAAAATTCTGAACATTTTTATCCTTAAAACCTTCTTGAGCTTTACACTTATCGTAAACCTCGTCAACTATATGATATTTGTTGTGGTCTTTTAATAAAGCCAAAGCAGCCCTAAATGCCACCAAATCTTCAAGTCTTGCCATATCAATACCATAGCAATCTGGATAGCGTATTTGTGGTGCAGAGGACACTACAACAATACGTTTGGGATTTAAACGGTCTAACATTTTTAGGATACTCTTCTTTAATGTGGTTCCCCTAACAATACTGTCGTCAATAATTACCAAGTTGTCGTTTGGCTTTATTACGCCATAAGTAATGTCGTAAACATGCGCTACTAAGTCATCACGACTACTATCTTCAGTAATAAATGTTCTAAGTTTAACATCCTTAATGGCAATTTTTTCAACGCGAATGCGCTCAGATAGAATTTCAGTAACCTTTTCTGCTGAAATATTTCGTTTACCATTTAAAATAGTATCGGTTTTCTTTTTGTTGAGCTCAGATTCTGCAGTTTCTATCATTCCATAAAATGATGTTTCTGCAGTATTTGGGATATATGAGAATACAGAGTTTTTTAAATCTCCATCTATAGCTTCTATAACTTTAGGCATTAAAAGTTTACCTAACATTTTACGCTCTTGGTAAATTTCGGCGTCACTTCCTCTGGAAAAATAAATACGCTCGAAAGAACAGGCCTTTCTTTCTAAAGGTTCTAATATTTTCTTAATTGAATATTCTCCCGATTTTTTTGTGATGATTGCATGTCCTGGAGGCAATTCATTTACATCTTCAAACTTTACATTAAAAACTGTTTGTATTACTGGGCGCTCAGATGCCACTACGATTACTTCATCATCACTATAATAATAACAAGGTCTTATGCCAGCTGGATCTCTCAATACGAAAGAATCACCATGGCCAATTAATCCTGCCATAGCATAGCCACCATCCCAATTTTTTGCAGCTCTTTTTAGTATTTTAGATACTTTAAGACGTTCAGCAATTAATGGCGATGCTTGTTGTTTATTATAGCCTTCTTTCTTTAAATTCTTGTAAATTTTACTAACAGCGTCATCTAAAAAATGACCGATTTTTTCCATTACCGTAATGGTGTCTGTATATTCTTTTGGATGCTGCCCCAACTCAATTAAGTTTTGAAACAGTTCCTTAACATTTGTCATATTAAAGTTCCCCGCCATAATTAGGTTTCTGTGCATCCAATTATTTTGTCTTAAGAACGGGTGTACACTCTCCACACTGTTCTTTCCGAAAGTGCCGTAGCGTACGTGCCCTAAAAGTAACTCGCCTATATATGGAATGTTTTTCTTTTGAAGCGCCACATCATCATTATATTCTGGATGATTTTTAAACTCATTATTTATGCGCTCGTTTATTTGATCGAAAATATCTTGAATAGGCTGTTGTGCAATAGACCTAACTCTACTTATATAACGTTGCCCTGGTTTTACGTCTAGTTTAATACTCGCAAAACCAGCACCATCTTGTCCGCGGTTATGCTGTTTTTCCATCATGAGGTACATTTTATTTACACCATAAAATGCACTCCCATATTTTTCCTTGTAATACTCTAATGGTTTTTTAAGTCTTATGAGTGCAATTCCGCATTCATGTTTTAAAGCATCGCTCATATTTGTAATTCTTGTTATTTCGCTATCGCGGAACTAATAATTATATTAAACCAAAACACACTCGTTTAGAGTGTGCTTTTTTGTGTTAATTCTATTTCAAATTGTGTTAAGTGTTTAAACTGTAACAATCGTTTTTCCACCTCATCTTTAGATAAGTTCTGCATACGCTCAGTACCAAATTTTTCAACACAGAAAGATGCTAAGGTAGAGCCATAAATCACTGCATTTTTCATATTCTCAAAAGACACATCTCCAGTTTTGGTTAGGTAACCAGCAAATCCTCCGGCAAAAGTGTCTCCCGCACCTGTTGGATCAAACACCTCTTCTAATGGTAATGCTGGTGCGTAGAATACGTTCTCATTATGAAACAACAACGCGCCATGTTCCCCTTTCTTTATTACAACATACTTTGGTCCCATGTCGTGTATTTTTCTAGCAGCAACCACTAAAGAATATTCGCCCGTTAATTGTCGTGCTTCCTCATCATTAATGGTAATAACATCAACACGTTTAATAACGTTTAACAACTCATCTAAAGCACAATCCATCCAAAAATTCATGGTATCTAAAATGACCAACTTAGGTTTTTCCGTCATCTGATCTAAAACACTTGCTTGGACAAGTGGATGCAAATTCCCTAACATCACCACATCGGCATCGGTATAATTTTCAGGAACAACGGGATTGAAATCCGCAAGAGTATTTAATTCGGTAACTAAAGTATCACGAGAATTCATATCGTTATGGTAGCGCCCACTCCAAAAAAAGGTTTTGCCCTCTTTAATAATTTCAATACCAGATATATCCAGATTCTTACTCGCAAGAAGATTTAAATATGTTTTTGGAAAATCGCCTCCAACAACTGATACAAGTGTTGCGTCTACATTAAAGTGAGATGCAGAAAGTCCTATAAAAGTGGCAGCCCCACCTAGAATTTTGTCGGTTTTACCAAACGGTGTTTCAATAGCATCAAAGGCCACTGTACCAACAATTACTAATTTGCTCATAAAAAAGGAATCCTCATTTTTTGCAAATATAAGTCTTTTACTCGATAATCAAGGTTAATTTCTGCGGGGGTTGCTCTCAAAGAAAACTGTTTTTACCATGGATGTTCTTGTGCTTAACGTAAAGTAGTTTACAAACTATTTAGTATAACGTTTCTAAGAAGATTTGCACATATTAATTCCTATTTCCTCCCAAAATCAGCAGGAATTTCGCCCCAAGCTTTGGTTTCCCATTTTACAATTGTGGTATTGTAAGTATTATTTTTAAGCCAATCAACGGCTCTATCAACTAAGTCGAATACAGCTTTATTTTTCTCTGTGCGTTGTAATTTTGTATAACAATTTTTCTTTTTCACCCAACTTATAGCAGTTTTAGAATCGGTATATATGATGCGGTTGCTATTTTTCCTTTCTAGAAAGGCTAAAGCATGAACAATGGCTAAAAATTCACCAATATTGTTGGTGCCTTCTTCAAAAGGGCCTTGAATAAACAATTGCTTTTTGGTTTTAGTATCCACACCGCGGTATTCCATTTTTCCTGGATTTCCAGATGAAGCCGCATCAACAGCAATGGAATTATAATTAGGTTGCCCTATTTTCTCAAGTTGTACTTCCGACAATTCTGAAGTGAATTTTTTATTTTTACCTATATAATCTTTGTAATTACCCTTAAGTGCTTTTTTAGCGGCTGCAAACGTTGAAAAAGATTTGTATTGTGCGCCTTCAAAATTTGTGATTTGCGCTTTACAGTCGTCCCAAGATTCGAAAACGCCAGTGTGGTGGCCTTTCCAAACGGTGTAGTATTTCTTTTTCTTTTTAGATCCCATTTTTACCATCCTGAACTTGTTTCAGGATCTCAATATAAATTTTCTTAAACTAACTATATGCTGTCATTCAGAAGGAGGAACGACTGAAGAATCTGTTAAATTAAAACATCGAGATTCCTCTTAAGATTCTTCGCTTCGCTCTGAATGACATTTACTTTTTCAATAATTCATCAACAACCTTAGGAAAATACTCCATTTCCAATTCATGAATTTTAGCTGCTACATCTTCAGCAGTATCATTAGCAGCTACATTGCATTTCGCCTGAAAAATTATGGCGCCTTCATCATAATTTTCATTTACATAATGTATAGTAATACCTGTTTCAGTTTCATTATTCGCAACCACCGCTTCGTGCACATGCATGCCATACATACCCTTCCCCCCGTATTTGGGCAATAGCGCAGGGTGCACATTTATCACTTTATCAGGGAACGCATCTAAAATAAACTCAGGGAATTTCCATAGAAAACCCGCCAAAACAATTAAATCTGGTTGCGATGCTTTTAAAATATTTAAAACATCTTCACTTCTAGAAAACGCTACTCTATTGAAGGACAGTGCACTAACTTTTAATCTTTTGGCCCGATCTAAGACTTTGGCATGGGGATTGTTAGATAATACTTGAATAACAGACGCATTATCGCTGTTGTGAAAAAACTTAATTAAATTTTCAGCATTACTTCCACTTCCGGACGCAAAAATTACAATACGTTTCATTTTACAGACTATAGTGTTAAGATTATTCGAACAAAACAGAATAAATATTAACAATTAGAAGGTAAAAGTAAATACTTGAATGTAATTTTTTGTAAATTACAGACACATTTTTTTGGTAATACTGTGTATTAAAATAAAGTTTTTTATTTTTGCCAACTAATTAAACCTTTAAAATTAAAAGATTATGTCAGACATTGCATCAAGAGTAAAAGCTATTATCGTAGATAAGTTAGGTGTAGACGAAAACGAAGTAGTTGCGGAAGCTAGCTTCACAAACGATTTGGGAGCAGACTCTTTAGACACTGTGGAATTAATTATGGAATTCGAAAAGGAATTCGATATCCAAATACCAGACGACCAAGCAGAAAATATTGCTACTGTTGGTCAAGCTATTTCTTATATAGAAGAAGCAAAATAAGCAAAACATTTTTATGGAACTAAAGCGCGTTGTAGTTACAGGACTAGGAGCTTTAACACCTATTGGCAATACCAAAGACGAATATTGGGATGGCTTAATTAGTGGAAAAAGTGGTGCTGCGCCTATTACATATTATGATACCGAGAAGTTTAAAACAAAGTTCGCCTGCGAACTTAAAAACTTCAATGCAACTGATTTTCTGGATAGAAAAGAAGCTCGTAAAATGGATAAGTTTGCACAGTATGCAATGGTAGCCTCAGACGAGGCAATTGCAGACTCAAAACTTAACGTTGATGAGCTAAACAAATTGCGTGTAGGTGTAATATGGGGAGCAGGTATTGGTGGCCTTGAAACGTTTCAGCAAGAAGTTTTAAACTTTGCTGCAGGTGATGGTACACCAAGATTTAACCCGTTCTTTATTCCAAAAATGATTGCAGATATAGCACCTGCAAACATCTCCATAAAATATGGTTTTATGGGGCCTAATTACACAACGGTTTCAGCATGTGCATCTTCAGCAAATGCTATGTTCGATGCCTTAAACATGATACGTTTAGGACATTGCGATGTGGTAGTAACTGGCGGAAGTGAAGCTGCTGTAACTATTGCTGGTATGGGTGGTTTTAATGCAATGCATGCCCTTTCTACTAGAAATGAAAGTCCAGAAACAGCTTCTCGCCCATTTGACGGCACTAGAGATGGTTTTGTTTTAGGCGAAGGTGCTGGTGCACTTATTCTAGAGGAGTATGAGCATGCCAAGGCTAGAGGCGCAAAAATATATGCGGAAGTAGCTGGTGGTGGTTTATCATCAGATGCTTACCATATGACGGCGCCACATCCAGAAGGTGTTGGTGTAGTTGAAGTTATGAAAAACTGTTTAGAAAACGCAGGTTTAAATCCTGAAGATGTAGATCATATAAACACACATGGTACTTCAACACCATTAGGCGACGTGGCAGAGTTAAAAGCAATTTCTAAAGTTTTTGGAGATCATGCTAAAAACATAAATATTAATTCTACAAAATCTATGACAGGGCATCTTTTAGGTGCTGCTGGTGCCATTGAGGCTATAGCAAGTATTTTGGCTATAGAGCATGGTATAGTTCCGCCAACTATTAATCATACAACGGTTGATGAAAACATAGACCCAGAATTAAATTTAACGTTAAACAAAGCTCAAAAAAGAGATGTTAAAGTTGCAATGAGTAATACCTTTGGATTTGGTGGACACAACGCCTGTGTATTATTCAAGAAAATAGATTAAATCCCGAATGAGTGTCATTCGTAACATATTAAATTCCCGTTCCAAACGAAACGGGAATTTTTTTATACAGCTACAAAATATCTTAGGGTATAAACCTAAAAATATTTCTATTTTTAGAAAAGCGTTTACACACCGCTCCATGAACATAAAAGATAGCAAAGGCAATGCTATTAACTACGAAAGATTGGAGTTTCTCGGAGACGCTATGTTAAGCGCCGTAATTGCATCACATTTATTCCAAGAAGTACCAAGCGGTGATGAGGGCTACCTTACCAAAATGCGCTCTAAAGTAGTAAGTAGGGAACACCTAAATGAACTTGGAAAAGAACTCAATCTTATAGATTTAGTAGAAAGCAAAATACCCGCAGGACAGTTTGGAGACAACATTCATGGTAATTTGTTTGAAGCCTTGGTGGGTGCTATTTTTTTAGATAAAGGCTACAAATATTGCGAAAGATTCATTTACAAACGTGTAATTACCCCTCATGTAGATATTGAGCAGCTAGAAGGTAAAGTAATAAGCTACAAGAGCCTTTTAATAGAATGGTGCCAAAAGGAAAAAAAGATTTTTGGTTACAATGTTTACGAAGATACAGGTAATGATGATGTGAGACATTTTTCAGTAAAATTGTCTATAGATGATAAAATTGTTGCCAAAGCAAGGGCCACTTCAAAGAAAAAAGCAGAAGAGAAAGCATCAAAACGTGCTTTTTTTGCGTTTCAAAATAAAATATCTAAAATGATTTAGGTTTTAAAACACTTCAACTACAACGTTTGCGTTGAGTTTTGGCATTAAGAAATCATAAATCCATTGACTTCTAAATGTTTTTAATACTATATTTACACGCTAATAAGTCAGGTTATGGCAGTGCATAAACTTATTCTTGATGATGTTTTTGAGGATGTGTCCTGTACTTTAATTGCCATTCATTGTGCCATTGAAGATTACAGATTAGCTTATCTTTTAAATAAATCTTTAGATATTGTCTTAATAAGAAAACCCCAAGATTTAGACTTTAATAAGGGAAATACTACCTATTCTGTTTTTGAATATGAAGATGAACAGAATTTAATACATTGGAATTTAGTATCTAATATTTGTAAAATAGAAACTGATTCTCAATTACAACAACAATCATTATTCAATGCACATCATAAAGTAATTAAGTCCTATAATTTGATTCCAGAGTATGGTAAGGTAAACTACTTTTTAAAAATTGATAGTGAGTTTAATAATAGTAAAGAAAAAAAAATAATAAATAACCTTCTTAAGATACCGCAGATAGCGATGGCGTACAATGTTGATATAAGTTCGCTGAAATCTAAGGAGCATTTAATTTTTAATTAATGGGATTAAGAAAAAAAACCAAAATAGTAGCAACATTAGGGCCAGCAACCAGTACAAAGGAAATTCTTAGAGGTATGATGGAAGAAGGCGCTAACGTATTTAGAATTAATTTCTCTCACGCCGACTACGAAGATGTAAAGAAACGTATTACTATGATACGCGAACTAAATGATGAGTTTGGTTTTAATGCCGCAATTTTAGCAGATTTACAAGGCCCCAAATTGCGTGTGGGTGTAATGAAGGAAGAAGTTGAGGTAAAACCTGGTGATGAAATTATTTTTGAAACTGGAGAACGCTTTGAAGGTACAAAAGAGCGTGTTTACATGACCTATGATAGGTTTCCACAAGACGCAAAACCAGGAGAACGCATCCTTTTAGATGATGGGAAATTAATTTTTGAAGTAGTCTCTACAGATAAAAAAACACAGGTAAAAGCCAAAGTGATTCAAGGTGGACCTTTAAAATCTAAAAAAGGTGTTAATCTTCCAAATACTGATATTTCACAACCCGCACTAACCGAAAAGGATATAGAAGATGCCATTTTTGCAATAAAACAAGATGTAGATTGGATAGCTTTATCTTTTGTACGTCATGCAGAAGACTTAATGCAGTTGCGTGACTTAATCAAAGAATATAGTGACTACAAAATTCCAATTGTAGCAAAAATAGAAAAACCAGAAGCCGTTGAAAATATAGACAAAATTGTAACCCAATGTGATGGTATAATGGTAGCTCGTGGCGATTTAGGTGTTGAAGTGCCTGCGCAAGAGGTTCCTCTAATACAAAAGCAACTGGTTTTAAGAGCAAAAAAAGCTAGAATTCCAGTAATTATTGCCACACAAATGATGGAAACTATGATTTCTAGCTTAACACCAACTAGAGCAGAAGTTAATGACGTGGCCAATTCTGTTATGGATGGAGCAGATGCGGTGATGCTATCTGGTGAAACATCGGTAGGGAGCTATCCTGTTGAGGTTATTAAACAAATGAGCGATATTTTAAAAAGTGTAGAAGATTCTCCGCTTATTAAAGTACCCGAAATGCCGCCGCATATTCGCACTAATCGCTACATTACAAAATCTATTTGTTATCATGCGGCTGTTATGGCAAACGAAATAGATGCAAAAGCTATTTCAACATTAACCAATAGTGGGTACACCGCATTTCAAATTTCGGCTTGGAGACCATCGTGTCATATTCTAGTGTTTACTTCAAACAAGCGTATTTTAACACGTTTAAGTTTGCTGTGGGGTGTTCACGCCTTTTATTATGATAAGTTTGTAAGTACCGACGAAACTATAGAAGATGTAAATGCTATAGCCTGTAAAATGGGGTATTTAGATGTTGGCGATATGCTTATCAGTTTAGCTGCGATGCCTATTCAAGACAAGGGTATGGTAAATACTTTAAGGGTTACTGAAATTGAGACCTGTAGTTTTTAAGCTATAAAATTATTTAGACATTACTATGAGTGTCGTGCCTTCTCTTATAAACAAAAACCTGCTTTAAAGCAGGTTTTTGTTTATAAAACATTCTATCGTTATCCTAAGGTTTGTTCGATATACGTGTTATTTAATTACTACTGTGCCGTCGGTGTAGCCTCAGGAACGCTCAATGGTTTTCCCATATACACAAGTTTGTAGCCATCTTCCATTTTTTCAATCTTTTTATTGTGTGAAGATATAATTTCTAACACTCCTTTTTTATCTTTTATCAATAGCGGTACTATGTCAATATCGTTATTGGTCAAATCAATCAGTTCCTCAAAATGCTCTCTGCTTTTTATTTCTGTTTCGTGTATTTTTGGATACTTTCTGGCTACTTCGGTTAAGTTGTTAAAATCATCTGTTTGGGAAAACAACCCTTCATCCGGGTTGTTTTCTACATCATCTATTTCATCAGAAGTAAGCAATCGGTAATAACCACTCTCACCAAATTGTTCTCTAAATCTATTAATGGCATAAGAGTTAATGTCTTTACTTCCTGTTAGAGCCAAAAGAAAACCTACATCATTTAATTCGATATTATTATTTAATTCTTCAGAATATATATCGGCATTTATAGCCTCAAGACCTTGTTCTTGTGCCAATTGTACATTAGATTGATTACTGTCAATTAACACCACATGCCTGCCATTATTTTCCAGATATTCTCCAACCAGTCTTGAAAAATGAGACGCCCCAACTATTAATATTCCCTCCGATCTTTTTAAGAAAACGCCAACTACTTTTGCAAATAACCGTGCGGTTGTAGCGTTTAATAAAACAGTACCTAACACAATCATAAACACCAAAGGCGTGATATATTCTGCTCCTTCTACACCTTGCCTTATTAACTTACCGCCAAAAAGCGAAGCGATACCAGCAGCAACGATACCTCTAGGGCCTACCCAACTAATAAATAGCTTTTCGTTAAAGTGTAATTTCGAGCCATGAGTGCTTGTAAAAACAGCTAAAGGTCTTATTACAAATACTACTAAAGCAAATAATAATGCCGTTTTCCATGTATAAAGTAGTTCTAAATCTTTAAAGTCAATATTTGCCGCTAGTAGAATGAATAATATTGAAATAAGCAATACGCTTAGCGACTCTTTAAAATAAAGCAGTTCTTTAATGTTCTCCAACTTTCCATTAGCCAAGACCATACCCATAACAACAACAGCTAGTAAACCAGATTCATGAGCAAAAATTTCAGACTCTACAAACACCAATAGAACCGTTGATAAAGACACTACATTTAACAAGTAATGGGGTATAAATTTTTTGTTTACAGCAAAAGCTAAAGCGTGTGCGAATGTAAACCCAAATGTAGTACCAAATAATAAAATTTTACCAAACTCAATAAGTGCGGTTTTGGTAAAACCACTATCACCTCCAACACTAATAAATTCAAAGACTAAAACCGCTACTAATGCACCAATCGGATCTATTAATATACCTTCCCATTTTAGAACGGTAGAGATATCCTTTTTAAGCGGAATATTTCGTAAAATAGGTGTTATAACCGTGGGGCCCGTAACTATAATTAAGCCAGAAAATAATAATGACAGCTCCCAATTCAAATCAAAGATAAAGTAAGCCAATGCTCCTGCTCCAAAAAATGTAATTGCTGAGCCTACAGTAATAAGTTTAGTTATCACGGGGCCTACAGTTCGTATTTCAGACCGTTTAAGGGTTAGCCCTCCCTCAAATAATATGATACTAATAGCCAAAGACACAAAATAATAAAGCCCTTCTCCAGGGAATAATCCTTTTTTGCCATTCCAAATAGGTTCTATCCACTTGCTGCCGTCTTCACTTAAATATTCTGCCGCGATAGGGCCAACTAACAATCCTATTAAAATTAATGGTAAAATAGCTGGAATTTTAAATTTCCACGCAACCCATTGCGCCAAAATACCAAGAATAATAATTCCCGAAAGTTCTAACATAAATTATGTTTTCTTTTTTAGAATCACTAAAATAAAGAAAATGATAAGATTTATTCAGATTATAATTTTTTTTGTTGAATTTATGGCCTGCAATTCTAATATTTTAAAAAATGCTATCTTTCCGTTTCATACTAAAATAAAACTAACTTGTCTTTAAAACCATTCAGTAGTATTGGTATTGGTGTCGCCTTTTCTCCAAACCTAAAGGCTAATCTTTTTGAGGCGGCTAGATTAGCAGTATTTTTCCAATCTAAATTAGTTTTAATTCATGTAGGTAACCCATCTGAAATAAAGACAAAAAAGCTTACATCGTTTTTAAAAACGTTTGAAACAGATAATTTATACTATGAAATTGTTTTTAAAACAGGAGAGCCTGTAGATGTTATTTTATCAGTTTCAAAGGATAAAAAAATAGACTTATTAGTTTTAGGTGCTGCAAAAAGAGAGCGCTTTGTAACATATTACATGGGCTCTATTGCCCGAAAAATAACTAGAAAAGCTAAGTGCTCTATACTGCTTTTAATAAAGCCATCGATTGAACGAATACCATGTGAACACATTGTTGTAAACGGAATTAAAGACCCAAAAACAGAGCATACCATTACTACCGCTTTTTATGTTGCAAAACATCTCATGTCCGAAAAAATAACCATTGTAGAAGAGATAAGGGAAGAGTATGTTGCTGTTAAAGTGGATGATGATAAATCTTTAAGACGCGCCAATATTGCTAAAGAACGCATTAAGTTAAGAGAAAATCAACGAATTAAGGAGATTGTTAGCCATCTTCCTGAAGATTATACCAAGAATAAAATTATTAAACTACAGCCTATTTTTGGAAAACAAGGATACTCCATTGGGCACTACGCACAAATATCTAGGGCAGACTTACTAGTTATGAATGCCCCAAGCAAGATGACGTTTTGGGACCGCTTATTTCCACACGATATTGAGCATATTTTAACTGAATTACCAACCGATGTCCTAATTTTACAGTGAGTCCGAAAAAAAATAATATAGCCGATTTTTTTAAGACATTACCGAAAAACATCTTTTCTGGTTTTGTAGTAAGTCTTATCGCTTTACCATTGGGTTTAGGTTTGGCTATGGCTAGTGATGCTCCTCCAATTGCAGGAATTATTGCAGCTATTGTTGGTGGTGTTGTGGTGTCTATTCTTGGAGGAAGTCATGTAACAATAGTAGGTCCTGGCAATGGCTTAGTTGGGGTACTATTAGTTGCCATAACCACTTTGGGAATTGAAAGTGCTTATGCTGCGATTATTTGCTCAGGTATACTAATCATTCTTCTAGGATTTTTTAGAATGGGAAAACTAGCTAACTTTTTCCCGTCATCTGCAATTCAAGGTATGCTCGCTGCTATAGGGCTTATTATTCTTGGGAAACAGTTTCATATAATGTTGGCGCATAAAATAAAGCGTGAGGATACATTAGATTACCTTTTTGAAATTCCATTTACAATCAACGATGCTATTCATTATGAAAACAAAGGCTTTATTTTTGCTGCTTTGGCCGGGGTTATCAGTTTAGCAATTATGCTATTCTATTCTAAAATTCGCAATAAATATTTACAGCTTGTTCCTGCACCAATGTGGATTGTTATTCTATCCATAGCCTTTAGTTATTATTTTGAAATTGTACTGCATGAGGAAAATCCTATTGACAAAGCCTATATGATTTCTGGAATACCAAGTATTCAGCAAATTATTGCAGATATGCATCTGCCTAATTTTACAAAAGTTGGAAGTTTCTCTTTTTGGGGCAGTGTATTAGCAATAACCTTAATTGCTAGTATTGAATCACTTTTAAGCATAAAAGCGGTTGATAAATTAGATTCTAGAAAAAGACGGTCTAACGTAAATCGAGATTTAAAGGCTTTGGGGCTAGCCACTATTGGAAGTGGGTTTTTGGGCGGCTTAAATGTTGTTACAGTAATAGCCCGAAGTTCGGTGAATGTAAATAACGGTGCGAGTAACCGTTCATCAAACTTTTTTCATGCAATGTTTTTGGTGTTTTTTATAGTACTATTTAGCACGCAACTTACACGTATTCCCTTACCAGCATTAATGGCAATTTTGGTGTTTACAGGGTATAAATTAGCATCACCAGATGTTATCAAAAATATTGGTCGCATTGGAAAAGAACAACTCATCATTTTCTTCGTAACACTCTTAGTTACGCTTAAAATTGGCCTCATAACAGGTATTATTTCTGGGGTTTTAATTACACTTATTATTCATGTTATAATAAATAAAACAGCATCTTTATTTATTAGAAATGTACTAAAACCAAATGTTCTAATGTATCAAGAAGCTGGACAGGAAGATTTTTATGTAAGTGTTAAGCACTTTTGTAGCTTTTTAAATTTTTACAAACTGAAAGATAAGCTCGATGCTATTCCAGAAGACCATGATGTTATCGTAGATTTTTCATTATGCAGTTTTGTAGATCACACCGTAATGGAAAATATTCATGATTACCAAGAATTGTTTAAAAAACGTGGAGGCCATTTTGATGTTATAGGTCTTGATATGCATGATACCGATTCTGAACATCCATTTGCTTTAAGACGATTATTACCTGTTCCAAAAATTATTCAAAACAACCTAACAAGACGGCAAACAAGCATGGAGTCGTTAGCCGAAAATTACCAATTAACTTATATTCCTGACAAAATAAAGGATGTTGAGCTTCTTTATGATTTCCATTTTTTTAATACCAAAACTATCAATCATATATACAATAGGCTAACCCATGGAAATGGAACTATTTCTTTATTTGATATAGAGTTTTCCGAAGGTGAGTTTATAGCCAAAGAAGTTGTGCGCTCAACGATGCTTCATATTGAATTGGATAAAGAAATCCCAGAATTTACACTAGACCGCGAGGGTTTCTTAGAAAAAGTATATGCCTTTGCAGGCTTTAAGGATATCCCTATTCAAAATCATTCAGACTTTTCAGATCGTTTTTATTTGTTGGGAGATAATGACGCAGCTATCACAGAGTTTTTTAATAGTGATATTACTCAGTTTTTTGAAAGCAACCCATATTATCATGTAGAATCTAACGGAAAGGCATTATTAGTTTTTGGGAAAGAACGATTGGCAAGTGTAAAAGAGGTTAAAGCTCTTTTTGATTTTGGCAAGCGTTTGCAACAGGTTATTTCATAATAAACTCTTAACATTATATAAGATTTTATGCATATTTTGTAAATTCGTTCGCTATGAATTTATACGCAATCAATTCAGGAAATTTTAAGTTAGATGGGGGCGCCATGTTTGGTGTTGTACCCAAAACCCTTTGGAGTAGAACCAATCCTGCCGATGAGAGAAACATGATTGATTTAAGTGCAAGGTGCTTACTTATCGAAGATGGTAATCGATTAATTTTAATCGATACGGGCATGGGCAATAAACAATCCGAAAAGTTTTTTGGGTATTACTACATGTGGGGCGATGAGACTATTGATTCTTCACTAAAGAAACATGGCTTTCATCGAGATGATATTACCGATGTGTTTTTAACACACTTGCATTTTGATCATTGCGGGGGCGCCATTCAATGGAATAAGAACAGAACCGGTTACGAATCTGCTTTTAAAAATGCCCACTTTTGGAGTAATGCAGACCATTGGGATTGGGCAATTCATCCAAATGCACGCGAAAAAGCATCGTTTTTAAAAGAAAATATTTTACCGATGGAAGAAAGCGGGCGGTTAAAATTTACAGATATATCAAAAGATAGCTTGCTTAAAAACTCTGCTTTGGGCTTCGATATTTTTTTTGCAGATGGGCATACTGATAAACAAATGATTCCTATAATTCACTATAAAGGCAAAACCATTTGCTTTATGGCCGATTTACTACCAACCACTGGCCATTTACCTTTACCCTACGTTATGGGCTACGACATGAGACCGCTTCTTACTTTAAATGAAAAAGAGCAGTTTCTAAACATGGCTGCAAATAACGGGTATTATCTATTTTTAGAGCATGACGCTTACAACGAAATTATAACTGTAAAACATACCGAAAAAGGGGTGAGGTTAGAAAATATTTTTAAAGCAGAGGAGCTATTTAATTAAGAAAGGACTAATTCAAATATAACAATGAGAACAATTAAACATGTAACATTAGCATTAGCAATTTGCACCCTGTTTTTGGGATGCGGGAGTACTGGAGAAATACTATTAACCCCTGAAGCGAATATTGACGCCATTCCATTAAAGGTTTCAGATTTAACAGAAACTGAAAAACAAAACTGGGGACATCTAGATTTGTTGAAAGATACTATTCCGGGTATGAGCGTGGATAAGGCATATGCTGAAATAATCAAAAATAAAAAAGGAAAGAACGTTATAGTCGCTGTTATAGATTCTGGCATCGACATAGACCATGAAGATTTAGATGGTAATATTTGGACGAACAAAGATGAAAAACCTGGAAATGGGAAAGACGATGATAATAATGGTTATATTGATGATATACATGGTTGGAATTTTTTAGGAGATGGTTACAATGAACAGTTAGAGTATGTTAGAATTTTAGCGAGTGGAAACACCAGTAACCCAGACTACGCAGCAGCCAAGACTGAATATGAAAAAGAGTATGCTAAATGGACTCAACGTAAAACTCAGTATGACCAAATTTATCAGCAAGTAAAAGATGCGGATGATATTCTTGCAAAACACTTTGGTAAAAAAGATTACACCCAAAAAGAAGTTGGGGCTATAAAAACCGAAGACCAATCCTTAGGGCAAGCAAAACAGATTGCGCAATACATGTATAGCAATGATATCGATTCTATGGCTGATGCTTTAGAGGAGTTAAACGATGCCATTAAAAGTATTAACGAACGTTTGAATTACAACTTAAATAAAGATTTTAAGGGTAGATTAAATGGTGATGACCCTGAGGATATGAGTAATAAATTCTACGGCAATGGGAATGTAAAACCGGTTAAAAAAGATGAAAGCCATGGTACGCATGTGGCAGGCATAATTGCTGCAGAACGTAATAATGGAAAAGGCGCTAATGGGGTTGCAAATAATGTAGAGATAATGAGCATAAGGACTGTACCAAACGGTGATGAGTATGATAAGGATGTGGCTTTAGCAATTCGTTACGCGGTAGATAATGGAGCCTCAATAATTAACGGAAGTTTTGGTAAAAGTTTTTCACCGCATAGCGACTGGGTAAGAGATGCTATTTCCTACGCCGCTAAAAACGATGTTGTATTTGTGCATGCTGCAGGTAACGATAGTAAAAACGTAGATGTAGAACCAAACTATCCTGATGACAATATAAACGGACAAGAAATATCTGATACTTACATTAGGGTTGGCGCCCTTTCACCAAAATATGGTTCTGGCTTATTGGCAAGTTTTTCGAACTACGGAAAAAATAATGTTGATGTATTTGCTCCAGGCGCCCAAGTATATTCTACAACACCAGAAAACGAATATGATACTAAGGGCGGTACGTCTATGGCTGCTCCTGCTGTAGCTGGTGTAGCAGCGTTACTTCGTTCATACTATCCTAAATTAACAGCGGCACAAGTAAAACAAATTATAATGGATTCTGGTTTAGAGATTAAAACAAAGGTTATTGTTGGTGGAAATACTGATGATATTCAACCATTTAAAAACATAGTGAAATCTGGTAAAATTGTGAATGCCTATAATGCCTTAATTATGGCATCAATAATGGCAAACTAAAAATTTATGATTGGAAGGTTGTTTAAAATATTGTTATTTAAACAACCTTCTTAATTCTATTGACTATGAAAAGAATACCTCTTTATATTATTGCCTTAACATTTTTCACTGCTTGCACAAGCTCTAAAAATATTGGCAATGCTCCAGATGTACCTCAACCCCCTACACCAAACACAACTTCCACCTTTACATATTGGCAGCAGCATGTAGATTACAAAATGGAAATTGATATGGATGTAAATAACTATCAATACGAGGGTAAACAAGAACTGATATATACCAATAACTCACCAGACGTCTTAGAAAAGGTATTCTACCATTTATACTTTAATGCGTTTCAACCAGAAAGCGAGATGGATGTGCGTTCTAGAACTATAGCAGATCCTGATGGAAGAGTAGGAGATAGAATTAGTAAATTGAAACAGAACGAAATAGGTTATATCAAAGTAAAATCTTTAAAACAAAATGGAACACCCATTACATACGAAACTGTAGGTACTGTTTTAGAAGTTGATTTAGCAAAACCTATTCTACCAGGAGAAAAAGTAATGTTTAACATGGATTTTGATGCTCAGGTGCCTGTTCAAATTCGGCGTTCAGGCAGGAATAATAATGAAGGTGTTGCATTATCCATGGCGCAGTGGTATCCTAAATTGGCGGAATACGACTATGAAGGTTGGCATGCCGACCCTTATATAGGCAGAGAATTTCATGGTGTTTGGGGCGATTTTGATGTTAAACTTACCATTGACAAAAACTATATTGTTGGCGGAACGGGCTATTTACAAAACCCAAACGAAATAGGTCATGGTTATGAAACTGGAGAAGTAAAACGCCACAAAAGCGATAAATTAACATGGCATTTTGTTGCACCAAATGTTCATGATTTTACATGGGCAGCAGATCCTGAATATATCCATGATACTGCGCAAGTTCCTAATGGGCCAATGCTGCACTTCTTCTATAAAAGCACCATGGCTAAAGAAAAATTAAACAATTGGAAAAAATTGCAACCTAAAGCTGTAGAGTTAATGGAGTTTTACAGTGAAAATATAGGGCAATATCCCTACAAACAGTACTCCATAATACAAGGTGGAGATGGCGGTATGGAATACGGCATGTGCACACTTATAGCTGGCGAAGGTACTTTTAATGGGCTGTTTGGTGTTACCGCACATGAAATGGCGCATTCGTGGTTTCAGTTTTTGTTGGCTACCAACGAGCTAACTAACTATTGGATGGACGAAGGCTTTACGGAATACTTTGGTGAACTTGCAGAAAGTGAAATTTTCAATAAACCAATTGAACCGCAAACCCAGCGTGTTTATAATATTTACTACGCTTATGTAAACTCAGGAACAGAACAACCGCAAACAACACATGCAGATCGTTTTTATTTCAATCGTTCTTCCGCTATTTCTGCTTACTATAAGGGTTATGTGTTTTTAAATCAACTAGCTTATGTTATTGGAGAGGAACATCAAAAGGCCACAATAAAACAGTACTTTAAAGATTGGGCTTTTAAACATCCGACGCGAACCGATTTTATTAGAGTAGCAGAAAAAGTATCTGGTTTAGAATTAGATTGGTATTTGAACGACTGGACAAGAACTACAAATACGATTGATTATGCCGTAAAATCTGTTGAAGACAAAACTATTACTCTTGAGCGTATAGGCTTAATGCCAATGCCAATTGATGTGAGGGTTACTTATAAGGATGGATCCTCTGAAGATTTCTACATTCCTTTGCAAATGATGCGAGGTGAAAAACCAACATCTGCTACAATAATTAAAGATTGGGCATGGGCTTATCCTACCTACACATTCACAACTAAAGAGGAAATAAAAGGTGTACAAATAGACCCTAGTCAATTTATGGCGGACATTGACCAAACTAATAACAAGCTTTAATTATGAAGAAGGAAGACCTTAAACATGTTGCAACAGAAGATTTGCAAAAAAAATATAAAACCTTTAAAATGGCATTTTTTGTATTAGCCGGTATTGTAGCTGTAATGTTTGTTATAAGTCTTTTTAACTGGAAAGAAGGAGGTTTTAGTGCTACTGTTTTGATGCCAGTCTTTTTTATTCCTATGGTTTTGGTAAATTATGTGAACCTCAAAAAAATTGATGCAGAATTGAAATCTAGAAATGATATTTAGAATATTTAAACGGCAATCCATTAAAAAATGAATTGCCGTTTTTGCATTAATTAGACTCAGTATTCTTTAATCTGAAAATGAGTTATTACTCATGTTTTGGTAAGTGAATGCCTTTAGCCAGAATTGCCGCACCGATAGCCACCAACCAAATCACTTTAACATGAAATAAAGGCTTGTATATTTCAAAATTGTCTGGAATACCCATAATAACACCCATGGCGGCAAGCCCTAATAAAAGCGTAAACCAGCCCAACCATTTAGCAACAATATGCCATCTTATTAGTCCGTAACCCAACAAGACTAAACCAACCCCTGAGAAAACACGACCAAATCGAATAAAGCAGGTCACATATTGATTAGTGTACAAAATATCGTTTACAAATGTTTGAATTTCTGCTGCAGACTTTCCTGCCGTTTGTCCAACGCCCCAAGCACCGAAATTATAAAAATATGCATTTGCAATAGCCAAAGTAAAGGTACCAATAATAAGCATGCCAGCTCCAGGCAGTATAAGTACGCGATAAGGTTTTCTTGCTGCTACTGATACTAAGGCAAACAAGGCAATGGCCATAGTAACCCAGCCGAAAATATGAATACGATACATCCAAATCCAAGTCCAAACATTCTCGCCAATAGCTTCAAAATCTGAAGCTGCAATGTATTCTCCAATATGGTGAGGGGATAGCGCCCAACCCAACCATAGTAACAAGGCCGCTACAATAAATGACCAACCTGTAAATTTAGTTTCAAAATCTTTTGTCATAATATTAGTTATTGCATATGTTGTAATAATGCAATCTAATGTGAAATTATTCTTTTTAATGTAACATTAGTTACATGAGAAGATGCTTAGTTGCTGTAAATTAGGTTATTGGTTCTTAAAGCTAAAGAAGAAATATTTTGAAAAGAAGAGATTTTGTAAAAAAAGGAACACTAGGTTCTTTCGCTGCACTGATAGGTACAGAGCTTGTTTTTGGCTCTAAAATGTTGAATGGCTATACACCTTTAGCACTCCAAGAACCCGACCCGTTTAAACTATTTAACAAGCACAAAGACATGGTGGTTCTCAATGATAAACCATGGAATATTGAAGCACAGGCGCATTTATTGGATGATAAGATAACACCTAATTCGTGCATGTTTATTAGAAATAATGGATTAGTACCTGAAGCTATTGACCCAAAAACATGGACGCTTGAAATTGATGGTGAATCGGTAAAAAACAAAAAGAAATATACGCTAGCTGATTTGAAATCGAAATTCAAGCATCATACGTATCAATTAACATTAGAGTGCGGAGGTAACGGGCGTTCAGAATTCGATCCACCAGCAAAAGGTAACCAATGGACAGTTGGTGCTGTACATTGTGCTTCTTGGACAGGTGTTCGTTTACGCGATGTTTTAGAAGATGCTGGTATTGAAAGTAGTGCCGTTTATATTGGATATCATGCCATAGATAAGCATCTTAGTTTAGATCCTAATAAAGAACCCATTTCTAGAGGTTGCCCAATGCAAAAAGCCCTACAAGATGAAACTCTTTTAGCATTTAAAATGAATGGGGAAGATATTCCTTTGGTTCATGGCTATCCATTGCGCTTAGTAGCTGGCGGTTGGCCAGCATCGGTTTCTGGCAAGTGGATAAATAGAATTAGCGTACGCAATAAAGTACATGATGGCACAAAAATGACAGGTACAGCCTATAGAGTGCCTTGCACCCCAGTTGCACCAGGAGAAAAAGTAAAGGATGAAGACATGTGCATCATAGAGTCTATGCCTGTAAAATCGCTAATCACATACCCAAAAACTGGAGCAATACTAAAAAAAGGACAGTCTTTAAACATTAGGGGACATGCATGGGCGGGTGAACTAGAGGTTGCTAAAATGGAATATTCCATAGATTTTGGCTCAACTTGGAGAACATGTAATATTGAGCAACCTGCAAACCGTTTAGCGTGGCAACACTTTTCGGCTAGTATAGATTTTCCAAAATCTGGTTATTACGAAGTTTGGGCTAGAGCCACAGATACTAACGGAATAGCGCAACCAATGCTTTTACCAGGATGGAATCCTAAAGGATATTTAAATAATGCTTGTCATAGAATAGCAGTAAAAGTTAAGTAAATGACCCAAAAAGAAGACGCCTTTTGGATACAAGTTAGAAAAGTATACCGCCTTTTAACGCTGCTCTTTGTATTGTTTTTAGTTGCTGGTGGAGGTTTGTTATTCTACATAGCAAATCCTAACATGTTTACGCCAAAACAAGAGTATGTGGCATTAGAGCCTATTGAAGTTGATGAGGATAGAATTGAAAATGGTATTCATGTGCGAACAGGTTTAATTGATGCTGAGGGGTTAATGACTGTAGTCAATAACTGTACTAATTGCCACTCATCAAAATTAGTAACTCAAAACAGAATGAATGCTGAGCGCTGGAATGCTACAATTAAGTGGATGCAAGAGACTCAAAATCTATGGGAATTGGGTAAAAATCAAGAAGTTATAGTTAATTACTTAGTTACAAATTATCCGCCAAAAGAAAAAGGAAGGCGTGCTGTTTTAACCAATATTGATTGGTATGAATTGGAGAATTAACATCATAGTATTTCTATTATTCATTTTGGCATGTAAGGAAAATGAAGCTAGTAATTTATCAAAAATTAAAACGAAATATGTAATAGAGGCTAACGAATTAATGGCAAGTGTTCATCGTCCTAACATTAAAATAATAGATTTCAGGAAAAGAGAGAACTATGAAAATGAGCATATAGTTGGTGCATTAAATATATGGCGAACGGATATTGAAAACACCTCTTACCCATATACAGGTATGATGGCAAGTAAAACACAAATAGAAACTTTATTTGGAAAACTTGGTATTCAAACTAAAGACACTCTTATTGTTTATGATGATAATGGCCTATGCGAAGCCTCTAGATTATGGTGGATATTGCAAAACTATGATTTTGAAAACGTAAAACTTTTAAATGGTGGTATCTCAGGATGGAAATCAATTAATGGAGAAGTAAGTACTAAAACGCCTAAGGTTAATGCAACCAGATTTAAACTTACAAAAACTCCTAAGATGCGTTATTATACATCAAAAGAGCAGGTAATTAATGCCATAAAAAACAACACGGTTATTCTAGACACTAGAAGTGAAGATGAATATTCGGGAAAAAAACAAAAAAAAGGTGCTAGTAAAGGAGGTAGAATACCCAAAAGTATTCATATGGATTGGGTAGTGGCTATTCATTATAATGGTGAAAAGAGATTTAAATCCATAAAAGATTTAGAAAAAATATATGGTAATTTAAATAAGAACGATTCTATCATATTGTATTGCCATAGCGGTGTTCGTTCGGCACATACCAATTTTGTGCTTACGCAACTGTTAGGGTATAAAAACGTTAAAAATTACGACGGCTCGTGGACTGAGTGGAGTTATTTTAGCGATTTACCTTTTGAAAATGATAGTATAAATTAAATAAATAAAAAATGGAAAAGTATTTAGAAGCGTTTTATAATGCCTTTAATGGCACTTTAGATTGGACATGGAAATCCATAATCTTTGAAGTTCCGTGGTACACTAATTATTTTTGGGGACTTACAGCTATTTCATTAATTGTATGGTTATTGGAAATCGGCTTTCCTTGGCGAAAAGAGCAGTCTATTTTTAGACGTGATTTTTGGTTAGATGCATTCTATATGTATTTTAATTTTTTCATGTTCTCAATTGTGATAAGTGGGGTTTATGAAATATTGGGGTTACTTTTTAGCGAAATTAATATTACTGCAAAAAGTTTGGCTCTTATTGATATCACACAATGGGCGCCATGGTTGCAATTGGTAGTATTCTTCATTATACTCGATTTTGTACAATGGTTTACACATGTTTTATTACATAAATACCGCTTTTTATGGAAGTTCCATAAGGTACATCATAGTGTGAAGGAAATGGGATTTGCCGCACATTTACGTTACCATTGGATGGAAAACATATTGTATAAACCACTAAAAACTTTTGGCGTAATGCTCCTAGGTGGTTTTGAACCGGAACAAGCCTATATTGTTCATTTCGCAGCAATTGCCATTGGCCACTTTAACCATTCTAACATTAAAATAACTTGGGGGCCTCTAAAGTATATTTTCAATAATCCAGTAATGCATTTATACCATCATGCCTACACGTTACCTGAAGGCAAGTACGGTGTAAATTATGGGATTAGTTTAAGCTTATGGGATTATATTTTTAAAACTAATTATATACCAGAAGATAGCGGTAAAATAGAAATTGGATTTAAGGGCGATGACAAATTTCCAAAGGACTTTATAGGCCAGAACACCTATGGTTTTAAAAAGGGACAACTTTAATTCATTCCTTATTTATAATTAATCATTCAATTGTTAAAATATAGCAACTACTAATTTAGCAATTGAATGATTTTTAAAAATCAGACAACCTAAACTTAATACCACGATTCTTTTTTATAAATTTTGCTTTTAGCAACACGTTCACGATTATATAAAAGCACTTTATTTTCAGTTACAGTTCTGCTTCTATATCCAAGTATGTGAAATATTGGTTTTGCTAAAAACTGAACCACCTTTAAATCTGCCTTTAAAACCCCTTCTTTTTTGCTTTCCCAAGATATACCCGGTAAACCCACCAAAAGTGAATCTACCTTAAAACGACGTAACACTCGAGAAAGGAAAAGAAAAAACGGTAAAATAGGTTTGATGATAAAAAAGCCTTCGTTTCCTTTGTTTTGATATAGCGGCATAAATAAATATCCGTTATAGTTAGAACAGATTTCTTTTTCGTTATAGGTTGCAATTGGTGTGCCTTTACTAATTCGTTGAAAACTTTTAAAGCCTTCTTTCATTTTAAAATGATCTTTCCCTGTTATCTTCAATAAATGTACAATTTCATAAAATTGATCTGAACCTTTAGATGCTGATTTTAAAGTTTCTAAGTGGTGTTCTACGTTTGTATTGATTTTATCTAGTATTCCAGAAAACACTAAGGCTAAATGAATAAAAGCAATATTGTTTTCTACAGAGCGTATATCGGTATGTTGCCCAGATTCAAAACCAATAGACACATAACCTAAGCTATTGATATAACTTAGTAAGGCTCCTTCTAAATATTCTTCGATACCCAAAACAATCGGCACAGGAAAAAGCTTTGAAAACCCTCTGTTTATCAACGCATCGTTAATGGTGATAAAAGGTAAGCTCTGGCTAGAGGTAGTATGTAAATCTATAAAGTAAAAGGGGCCTTTATTTTTTTCTAAAATTGTTTTTATCAGCCCAAAAATCTCTTGTAATTGTAATTCTTCATTGTTGACTGAAGTTTTAGATAACGCCTTTTCTATGTACGCTCTCGTCCAAAGTCTATTTAAGTCTTCATCTATATAGCGTTGGTCTTCATCTAACGCCTTTAAATTACCTAATATGCCATATACATTCCCATGTAGATTATACGTATCTATATCTATCAACACACGCTTTAGTGCTGTAACCCCAGCCTTCTCATTCCCATGAATACCTCCAAAAAACACTATGGTAGGTAACGCTATACCTTTTTCTATTTCAAAAAGTAAATGCGTGTTTTTAGATGTATCTATTGGTTTTGTTTCTAAGTTATTCATAAAACTATAAATCTCTTGAAGTAATTAACCCTATAAGTTTATTCCCTTTGGTAATGGGTAAAAAATGAATGTTATTAGCTTCCATCAAAGCTTTAGCCTCAGGTATTTTAGTTTGATCGTGTATTGCTATCACCTTTTTGGTCATGATGCTTCCAACAGATTGAATTGCACTTTCTTTTACGTCTTTGTAGTCCTTGATATCACTCCAGGATAAAACACCTATCAACTCCTTATTATGACTAATAACGGGCATATGATGAATATTTTTCCATAACATGATATTTAAAACCAACTCAATACTATCGGTTTTGTATACCGAAAAAATATCAGTTCGCATAATATGTTTTACTACTCTGCTTCCTTCATCTGGTAATTCTGCTGTTTCTTGCAAAATACGCCATGTAGAGACCGGGTAATCATGTTCTTGTTTTTCGTATAATTTTGAAGTTAAAATTTGCATAGCTTCAAACCGCTTATGGCTTTTCAGCAAGTGCCTATAGCTTCTTACCATCCACTCTGAACCGTTTAAACCTCTCACTCTATTTTTAATAATTGCCAGATAATATTCTACATCTTTTGGTGAAACACCAAACTTGTATAAGCCCTTGTAGGCCATTGGTAGTAGCTCGTCTAAAATTAAATCAGAACACGAAATATACGTTCCGTTCCAATAAATTTGGGCAGCCATACCATAGCGTGCTGCATTAAAAAAGTTGGTTTTTACATCTTTAAAATCCCATTGTTTATGAATGTTATCATACTTTTTGGGTTTGCCCATCATTACACCTACCCAAAATACCATATTTGCAATCTCATCCACAATGGTAGGTCCTGAGGGAATATATCTGTTTTCTATTCTTAAGTGGGGTTTTTCACTACCAACGCCATAGCAAACACGATTCCACGGATATACCGTGCCGTTATGTAATTGTAATGCCAATAATTTTGGTATTTGATTGTTTTCAATAAGATCTACACTATCCTTTATATAAGCTGAAGTTAAAAAACTTCTGAAACGAGAAATATTATCCTTAAAAATATCGGTTACCGTTCCTGTATACCAATTTTTACCAAAACTTACCCGAGATTGATTTTCGTTTAGCAAAAATGAATTTGCCCTAGTATCAATACTTTGGGTAAAAAGTGCTATTCTGGTTTCACTCCACAGTTCTTTACCAAACAGTAGCGGCGAGTTTGTACATGCACTTAAAATTGGTCCAGCAATGGCTTGTGCCCAATTATAAGTGTCGATAAATTCATTTGGGTTTACCTGTAAGTGCATTTGAAAACTGGTGTTACACCCTTCCAGCATTACAGAATCGAATAATAAATTTAATTCATCAACACCTTGAATGTGGATGTTAAAATCTTGTTTCCTAGAATCTTTTATGGCTTCATTTAAAACGGTGTAGCGTTTTAGCGGCGTCATTTGGCTTTCACCAATATTATCTAGCCCAATGGATGGCAAAATACCAGTTAATACAATTTTGGTGTCCTTCTTTTTAGCAGTGTCCTTTGCTTTTTTTAAGAGTATTTTTAGTTGACTATGGAGTGTTGAGAAGCAATCGCCCTTAAGCTCAACAGGATCTAAATTTGCCTCTAGGTTATAATTTCCTATTTCTGTAGTAAAATGCTCATCGTTAATATCTTCAAGGATTTCTAAAGCATTATTGCTAGGCGAAAAGTTGGTTTTTACAAGACAAAACTCCTGTTCTGCACCAATGCGAATAGGCTCCGTTTCAATCATTCCCTTTTGCAACATGAGGTCTAATGCCTTAATATCGTTCAACAAATGATGGACGTAATTAGCCCTATCCTTTTTTCTCTTTAGCTTTTCTACATCCATATTGCCCATAGCTTAAACAGTTTAGTTGATATTCAATATGTTAAATTACTGCTATGTTGCAACTTATTCTATGATTTTTGTCATAGCCACAACGTGCTTAAAAAAACATGATTTTAAGGTGTCTTTAAAACTCAAACTTCAATTGTGCACTTACAGTTTTTTCAATCTTTGGTTTGTCTTTCTTTTCAGTATTTAAATTAGATAGCGAAATACCCAATAAACGTACCGAATTGTTCAACTTTTCTTGATATAACAGGGATTTTGCAGTTTCAAGAATTACACTTTTATCGCTTAAGTAGTAAGGCAAGGTTTTACTTCTGGTTTGTAGCGTAAAATCACTGTACTTTATTTTTAATGTAATTGTTTTTCCAGCAACTTTACTTCTAGAAAGTCTTCGAGACACCTCTTCAGCAATATGCTCCAGTTTTTCTAACATAAAAATTTCAGAAGATAAATTCTCACTAAACGTACGTTCGGCAGCTAAACTTTTTCTGGTACGATGTGGCTTTACTTCACTAGTATGAATACCTCTTACAATATGGTAGTAATATTTGCCAGATTTCCCGAAATGATTTTCGAGATACTCTAAAGATTTTTGTTTTAAATCTGCCCCGGTAAAAATTCCTTTTTGGTACATTTTTTCGGCAGTAACCTTTCCAACACCGTAGAATTTCCTAATATCCAATTGCTCTAAAAATTCAAGAACCTCTTCTGGATTAACCGTTTTTTGTCCGTTAGGTTTATTGTAGTCGCTAGCTACTTTTGCGATAAATTTATTGATGGAAATACCTGCCGAAGCGGTTAAGCCTACTTCATTAAAAATACGTGCTCTAATTTCTTTTGCGATTAAAGAAGCGCTCGGATTTCCCTTTTTATTTTGCGTTACGTCTAAATAAGCTTCGTCTAAAGATAATGGTTCAACCAAATCAGTGTAATCATAAAATATACGTCGTATTTGTTGCGAAATTTCTTTGTAGCGCTCAAAGTTCGTCCTGACAAAAATAAGTTCAGGGCACAATTTAGCAGCTAAAGTTCCTGCCATAGCACTTTTAACACCAAATTTTCTAGCTTCATAACTTGCGGCACTTACCACACCGCGCTTACCGCCACCACCTACGGCAATGGGTTTTCCTTTTAGTTCAGGATTATCCATTTGTTCAACAGAAGCGAAAAACGCGTCCATATCCACATGAATTATTTTCCGTATTGGTAAATCGGTTAACATAGTGTAAATTTAGACATTAAATGTCTTTTATTTAAATTGAGAAGTAGCTCCATATGATAGAAATAGAACGGAAATTCTTGGTAAAATCAGATGCTTTTAAAAATGAAGCCCATACCAAAACAAGATTAATTCAAGGATTTCTAAACACTCATCCAGAGCGAACCGTTAGAATAAGAGTAAAGGACGATTCTGGATATGTAACTGTAAAAGGAAAATCAACAGACGATGGTTTAAGCAGGTTCGAATGGGAAACCAAAATACCCTTAACCGATGCCGAAGCGCTTTTAAAACTTTGCGAACCAACACTAATTGACAAAATACGTTATGAGGTAAACGTTGGTAATCATATGTTTGAAGTGGACGAATTTTTAGGAGATAATGAAGGTTTGATTGTTGCTGAAGTTGAGCTATCTTCTAAAAATGATACCATAGAAAAACCAAACTGGTTAGGTGAAGAAGTAACCGGACAAATAAAATATTATAATTCGCACTTGAGCAAAAAACCCTATAAAACGTGGTCATCATGAAAAAAACAACCATAATTTTAGCAGCACTAATGGTAACATTTTGTAGCTGTAAAGAAGATGTAAAAACACCTGTTTCTGAAATTAAAGATGACGTGGAAAGCAAGGAGCTATTACAAACATCGGTTAAGGAAAAAAGAGACAATACAGAGGTAGCAACTGCCGAAACCACTAAAACCACCAAACAGATTAAAGCTGAATTAACAGCTAAAGGTTTTAAAACGTTTGACTATGTAGATGAAAAAACAAAAGATACTATTTTAATGCAGCAATACTTTATAGCGTTTTTAAAAAGAGGGGCAATTCGCGGTCAAAACGAAGAGGAGGCGGCAGAATTACAAAAGCAACACTTAGCGCATTTAACCAAAATGTATGAATTGGGATATGCAGATATTTCAGGGCCTTTTGGTGATGAAGGCGATATTCGAGGCATTACCATTTATAATGTGCCCACTCTAAAAATGGCAGACAGTTTAGCCAATTCAGACCCTATGGTTAAGGCTGGACGATTAGAAATAGAAATTCATCCTTGGTGGGCTGGTAAAGGGTTTCCTTTGCGATAAATTATTTTACAATCGTAATAAGGTAGCCTTCGAAATCTTTCAATATTTGGTTTACACCGTTGTATGCTACTGAATTTAGAGTAGAAATTGTTACAGAACATGGGGGTTCAGTTCTTTCATTGTTTATATTCATAATAAGCGTATCTGTTATTGAATTGGACAATTGAATGTTAAATGTATTACTACCTTGTTTTCCATTTACAAGAATAACAATTAGATTTTTCTTATCTAAAATATTTTGAACTGGATTAATTGTTTCGTATCCACTAGAATTACTTACAATAATATCGCTTGAATTAAATGTGTTGTTAGATATGAGGTTATTTCCACTTTCATCAACAATTTCAATAAAAAGGAATTGTTCAAATAGATCTCCTTCACACACGTTATCTTCGTTACAAGAAAATAAACATAAGAAACAGAGAAAAAGTATAAATATTTTCATGAAGTATTTTATCTATAGATGTAAAGAAAGATTAAAGGTTGCTTAAAAAGCTATATTTATTTTGAAATCTCAACCCATCGTTTCGCTTCATTTCCAAATTCATCAACCACGATAATCAAATGTTTTCCAGATTTTGGTTTGATACCTAATTCGTGGATGTCTTTCGTACTGCCCATAAAAGTATTGTCAATATACCAAAATACTGTGCTTTCGGGTTTAGAATGTGCAATTTTCAAGATGAGGTCGTTGGTTTCCCCATCAAAATCTTTAGGCAAAAAAATAGTGTTATTTGCTTTAGGGTAAATAAAATCGATAGAAACTGAGGTATCACCCAAGCAATCACTTCTAAATTTTGGCAATGGTTTGTAAAACGGATTTTTGGTTTTATAATAATGTGCCATTATGGGTGGTAACACAAACCAAGACTTATGAATAATATTCGAAACGTCTTCGCAAGACGAGTTAGCCTGATAGGTTTCATTATTGTTTAAGTGCACTAAAACATGATACGGACATGGTTCTGTTTTCAATCCGCTTTGTTGTATGTATTGATCTTCTACAGCATCACAATCAGCGGAAGCGCGACAACCGCTCAATTTACAAATAGAAACTTCTTGCATCTCATCAAAAGGTTTTGCAAACCAATCGCTATTGGGTAACACATCAAATACATCAAAAAGAATAGGTGCTGCAGCTTGAACGCCAACTAATCCAGGGCGCCCTTCACCATCAGCATTTCCTACCCAAACACCAACTACATAATCTTTGGTGGTGCCAATAGCCCAGGCATCGCGAAATCCAAAACTGGTGCCAGTTTTCCAAGCAATTTGTTTAGAGCCATCAAAAAACTCCCAACTTTCATCACTTTCAGGCCGATTAACTTCTTTCATGCTTTCATAGGTCAAATAAATTGAAGCTGCATCAAACAATGTTTTATCCGATGTTTTTTGTCCAAAATCTATAAGTTCAGAAGCTATAAAACTAGGTTTACAAAATTCATTTGAAAAATATTCACTTGAGGTTTCTGAAAAATGATTCAAAGTAGAGGATAATGCCGCGTAACTTTTACACAAATCCCATAGATTGCTTTCGGCGCCACCCAAAACTAACGATAGGCCGTAATGGTTTGCTTCATATTTTAAATCCTTTAGCTGCAATTGTTTTAAATAATGATGAAACCGATCTAGCCCAAACTTTTGCAACATTCTAACGGCAGGAACATTTAACGATTTAGATAATACACGACTCGCGGATACTGCACCATCATAGGTTTTGTTATAATTTTGGGGGTTATAATTTCCAAATTGTGTGGGCACATCGGCGACTAAGGTGTGGGGCAATAAGTCGCCACTATCCAACATAGCGACGTATAAAAAAGGTTTTAAAATGCTGCCCGTACTTCTTGGTTTATCAATAATATCAACATCTTTTTGGTGTGTATTATCTGTTGGTGCATTACCCACGTATGCTAAAACTTTTCTAGTGTTTACATCTAAAATTAGTACTGCGGCATTGTAAATTTCGTTCTGACTTAATTGATTATAATGCGTCTTTACTATATGATTTACCTGTTCTTGAAGTAGTTTATCTATGGTTGTTTTTACAAATTGTCCGTGATGATTTTCGCTTACTTTTTGTAACAAATGTGGCGCGATTTGAGGTAATGGATAAGGCTTTTGTGGCAATCCTTCAACAATTGATAATTCATAAGTTAAAGTGTCAATTATTGAGTTACTTAATAGTTTTTTTAAAAGACGATTTCGTTTTTTTAATAAATGCTTTTGGTTTTTTCCAGGATAAATCAAACTGGGTGCATTTGGTAGTACTGCTAAAGTTGCGCTTTCTGCCCAAGATAATTCAGCAGCATTTCTATTAAAATACCGCCATGACGCAGCGTCTAACCCCACCACATTCCCTCCAAAAGGTGCATTACTTGAATAATAAGCCAAAATCTTATCTTTAGATTCTCGAAATTCCAAACGTGTAGCTAAAATCAGTTCTTTTAACTTCTCAAAATAGGTGCGTTTTTGTCCTTTTCTAGATAATCTTATGACTTGTTGTGTCAAGGTGCTACCACCGCGTTTTACACCTCCAGATTTTAAATTATCCCAAAGTGCTTTAAAAATAGACACCGGATTAAATCCAGGGTGCTTATAAAAATATTCGTCTTCAAACTGAATAATACAGGTTTTAAACTTTTTAGGAATACTATCGTTGTGCGGAAATCTCCATTGGCCATCCTTAGCAATTTGAGCACCTAACAAATCGTTAGTTGCACTTGTAATTACTGTAGCTGTGGGGGCTTTAAAAAGTTGTTTTGGTAAGCAGAAATAATAGGTAATTAGAAGCAATAAAACAACTAAATACCTTACTTTACGTTTTTTAATATTTCTAAAATTCTTATACACTTATCTTTCAACCGTTACCCATTGCCCTTTAGTTCGCACCAAAAATTCATCATCATACATTGCTTCTGCTTGAATTCCTGGTAAATAATACGTACCTAAATAGGCAGCATTCAGCATTACATTAAAGGTTTTGGTACTGTGTTTTCCCTTTGCAGGTAAATCAAAATAGAAATATACGCGGTCGTCTCTAATATCGGTATGTCTTGCTGCACTTGTTGTGGTGTTTCCGAAGGCGGTAAAACGCGTATTTACAATTTCCCATCCCGATGGAAATATTTCGGTTAAAGCCGCATCATTTACTGCACTATTTTTTAAATTACTTACACTCACGGCAGCTACTAAATCCTGACCTTGTTGTAATTTAGAAACATCAATACGATTGCCTTGTAAATCTTTGTATTGCACTGAAACACTCAACCCACGTTGTTCGGTCAATTCTTGTCCAAGCGGTAGTTTTCCGGAGTTCAGCACCCGAATATACACTACATTCTCTTTGGTGTTATTCAATAACAAACGGTTTTTACCATCCACTATATACAATTCACGTTGCGCAATCGCGTTTTTAGTGTCTATTTTTTCTGTTTTTCCGTTAATGGTATAGTTTACTTGTAGTGCTTTACCACCGTTAGCACTTACCATTTTAGCAATGGCTAGCAAGCTGTAAGCCGTGGTTTGCGTACTCATCCATTGGTTGCTAGATAAATCTTTGGCAATGGTTTCTGCTAATTCTCGTGTTTTAGGGTTTTTGGTTAGCACCATAGTTTCTAAAGCCATCGCACGATTTCTATCTAAAGACCCATACGTGTAATAGTTATAGCGTTGCGGCTTAAAGTTAATATTTGCCGATTGCGACAGTTTATCGCTAGCCTCTTTTTGTCCTGCCAAAGCATAGGCTGCTGCCAATCGCCATTTGGCTTCATTAGAGATTTCACTAAACTCCCGTAAACGGTTCATGCTTGCCAAATCTGGACTACCCGCTAACGCTAGAGTATATAGTCGATAAGCTTGTGCCAAATCAGAATTATAGGTACGATAACTTGGTCGCCAATTTCTAGCCGCTTGCTTCTGGTATGTCAGCCAATTGCTTTTAAAGGTTAACGGTAATACATAACCTTTCTTTTCGGCTTCAATCATAAAATGTCCTGCATAACTGGTGCCCCAATCATTAGCGCTAGCTTCTCCCATCCAATAACTTAAACCTCCATTGGGTTTTTGGAAATATCCTAAGCGTTTGATGCCGTTCTCGATATTTTTGCGAATCTTCTGCCTTTTATTTGAGGTCAAATCGAAAATATCCTCTAAAAATAACTGTGGAAAGACACTTGAGGTGGTTTGCTCCACACATCCGTGAGGATAACGAATGAGATATGCCAAACGACGTGTAAAATCCATAGGAGGGAGGGTGGAAAACTCTACCGTTGCAGAATTTGTTCCCATAACACCAAACGTTGAAAAATCTATAGCTTCTGATGCATTTGCCGTTAAGGTTTTATCGATAGATTTTGACGTTATTGGGTTCGTATTCACTACATCCAATTCAACTTTATATTTAGACGTTTCTCCATGTCCTGTTGCAATTACTTCAACGGTGTTAATACCTTTAGCTTTACTCACGTCCAATTCAAAATATGCCATTTGCTCATCGGGTTTTGCAAAACTTAAATTTTTTGAAGTTTCACCTACTGCCGAAATGCCATTGCTTAATTTCAAACTAATATTTACGTTTTTCACTTTAGGTTCCATCGCAAAAACGGTAACAGGTAATGTTACTTTTTCTCCCGGGCTTAATTTTCTTGGAAGTGTAGCCAACACCATTAAAGGCTTTTTTACAGGAACGGTTTTGTCTGTGCTACCATATGCCTCATTCTCATTATTTCCAGCCACAACCATAGTCCGTACCGAACCTATATAATTTGGTAATTTTATTTGATGTGTTTTTGTTTTGCCTGCATCCAATTTAAATGGCCCTAAATAGGTAACTACAGGCTTAAAACGGTTTGCTTTTTTGTTCTTACCGGCTGCGGCACTACCGTCTCCACCAATGGCAAATACCTGATCGATACTTCCTGAATACGCACCAATCACATCATCAAACACATCCCATGTTTTTACGCCTAGAGCCTCCCGTTTGTAAAATTCATTCCAAGCATTCGGTGTTTTATAACGGGTTAAATCCAATAAACCTTCCTCAACCATAGCAATAGTGTACGTCATAGGTTTATTGTTTTTTTCTGAAACTTTTACTTCAAAGCTTTGTTCTGGCTTTAGGGTATTTGGCATTTGCAGTTCGGGATACAATTTCGTGTCTGGGTTTTCTACCATTATAGGAATAACACCATATAAACGGATTGGTAAATCGTTAGCTGTTATGGCATGAGGTTGTAACAACGAGATGTTAACGAATACGTTTGGTGCCATTTCTTTTGAAATTGGTATATCAACAACCGTTTCGCCTTTAGCAGTTTTTGCCCATTTATAATCCAATACTTCCGTGCCGTTTTCAATACTAACCAAAGCACGCCCTTCGCTTCCCGAAGCAAAAGTAATTTTAGCAGTTTCACCTACATTATAAGTTTCTTTGTCAGCAGAAAACACCAACATTTTAGCCGCTTCCTTATCGTTAGAAGGTGCTTTTTGCCACCAGTTTTTATAAAAATAGGCGGTTCTTCCTGTGGCGTGACCGCTTTCTGTGTCTAAAACTCGAATCAAATAACGGCCACGGTCTTCATCTGGGATATTCACTTTGAAATTAGCTTTTCCGTTGGCATCGGTATTTAACTTTAAGGATTTATAGGGCCTATGATAGCTACTGGATACGTAACTCGCTAAATCATCATAAGATGAATTCCACCACCAGCGCCACTCTACTTTATATATTTTTACTTCCAAATTGTTGCGCTGTATAGGTTTGCCTTTTTCATCTACTGTAACCACATCAAAGGTTTGGTTTTCATCTGTAAAAAACGAACCATAAGCATTGCCTTTTGGCGACCGCAATCCTACAAAGGTATTGTAAGGCGCATAGGTTTTGGTGAAAGCATCCATGGAGAAATCACCGCCATTTTCAAAAGCGCGCACCAAAAATTGTACGTTTAGCATGCCTGGTGCATTTTTGCCAATATTCAGTGTTTTATTTATGGTTGCTAAACCCTCTTCATTCACCTTCCCTTCAAACACATTTAGTTCTTCCGTTTCAAAGTTTCGTGTAGGGTCATTAAAGGTGTAGTTTTTATAATTATTAAAAGCGGTGAAGGCAGCACTAAATTTCGCTTTGACTTCAGCTTTCAAGTTTTTTCCTGGTGCACCATGCAGCCATTTTACATCCAAAGTACCTTTTAGAGGTTTGTTATTGGTTAAAATATCATTTTCAAAATCAACCTTTAATTTTAGGCGATTAGGTTTTACCGTTTCAATTTTAAGCGTTTTATTAAAAGTTGCACCACCTACAGAAACCTTGGCGCTGTAATTTCCTGTTTTATCCTCTGTTGAAGTTGGTACCGTGAATTTGTAGAAATTATTAAGATTATCGGCAGTTACATTTTTATACACCAGTTTACCATTAGGATTAGTGATTTCTAATTTTATAGGATGGCGTTTTGGTAACGGGTTGGCATTGTCGTTTAACATAAATGTTAAATTCAAGGTGTCTCCAGGTCGCCAAACCCCACGCTCGCCATAGAGATAGCCTTTTAGCCCGCGTTGTAAACGATGACCAGACACATCAAACTTACTTAAGGACAACGAGTTACCATCCTGTAATTTTACATAAGTGGTGTTATTTCCTTTTGAAACAATAGCGAAGTTGGCGTAATTATCGGCATCAAAAATTGTCAATCCTTCAGTATCCGTAGTTCTACTTTCTAATTCTTGTTGTTGAAAGTTATACAGCGTTACTTTTGCATTGGCCTCAGGCTCGGTATTCAAAATATTAGTTACCGCAAAATAATAGGAATTATTGGCCCCTCGTTTGGCGATAACACCCAAGTTGGAAGCCAACATGTTTTGTGATACTATTTTACTTTCGCTATAGTAGGCATCATGACAGGGATTTTGTTGCTCCCGCCAATTGTAGGTATAATTTTTGTAGCGGTATAATAGATTATCCCAGTACATTTCTTCGCGCAAATCCTCATCTGTCGAAGCAACATCTGTAAAGTCGTTTTCATAATAATCTTCCTCGTAATAATCATCATAACTATCATTTTCAGTATTCGAAGTATTTGCATTTGCCTCACAATTGTACAACGAATAACGCCTACCAAAACTTAATTCCACGCGATAAATCGCCCCAGCATCAGCTTTAAAAAATTTAGATAAATCGATACTGTAGGCTTTCCATTTTCCTGTGTTTTCTGCTGCAGTTTGTAGTTGAATGGTTTGTTTCGCAATGCGTCGCCCTACTTTTTTAATATCGTAGCGGTTGTTACTGTTCAAATTATTATCCTGTAAAAATTGAAGCACATTATCTTCAAAAATCTTAATGACGCGAACATCAACAGCGCTTAAACTCACCGCTTCAAAATTAAATTTTAATTCTCGGGAATTAGGTAAAATGGTTCCATTGCTTATTAATCTTACTTGGGGTTTTAAGTCTTCAAAAGCAATAGTTTCGGAAAACGGTTTTTTCAATTTATAACCTTCGGTATTTTTGATACCTTGAAACACATCTACCTGAATACTACCAACAAGTTTTGTGTCTGGATACACTTTCAACACATTACCATCAACAATATATCGCGGATTGTTAACATTCTGAATAGATACCAAGCCATCAAAATTCTGTTGTTTTTTTAAGGGGTCTGAAAAGTTGATACTCAAAAATTGTTCGGGGGTTTGTGTTACTTCGGTATCTACTATAGTAAAGTTATTTCGACCCGGAATAGTAACACTGTTTTCGCCTTCATTTTGTGCTTTAATACTCTTCCCGTTCCATTTTATTGTAATTTCAGTATCGTCAACCAAACGGTAAATGCTGTCAATCTTAAACTCAAAGTATTTGGAGCTTTGGTTTAATTCGTTAAAAACCAAAGGTAATTTTTTTCCGTTTTGTGAGGCTTCTACTAATGTTTTAGCATCTTTTAAAGCAATAACGTCAGCAGTTTTTATAACAGCTTCCATGTATTGCCACTCTTTATCGTAGGACTGCAAATTATTGGTGACCACATTAAAACTTGGTGTAATGGTTTTAAATTGAAAAGTGTAATTACCAAAACCCTTGGGCATATTTTTATAAATGTCTTTTAGTTTTACGGTAACCGAATATTCGGTATTTGGTTCTAAATATTCATCGGGCGTAAATAGTAGTGCGTGTTTATTAGCAACCTTTAACACACCCTCAACATGCGGTTGTATTGAAATAATTTTGTCGCTTATTTCGGCACCCATTTCCCAACCTTCAACTTCGTTGGCCAAATTAATTTGAATAGGATTTGCTACCGAAGTTATTCCCGATGTCGTGTAACTCACATAATCTCGGAATTTGAAAATATTATCGGTTTCTACAGCTTTCTTTTTACAGGATGTTGCTAGCCCAATGATGAAGACTAAGACAAAGATTTTCTTTAGAGACATTTAGTTTGAAGATTTAGATGAACAAATTACTTAAAAAACGAAAGCGTAGGTGGAATCTCGTTAATTTAATTACGTTGGAATTTTGGAGTTTAGTTTTTAGCCTATGTTAAATTAGTCTTAAGGTTTTAGTTGAAATGTAAAATCACCGATGAATGGCACATTTAAGTGTTCAATGGAAGATTTTCTAAAATTTATCCATCCCTAAAACGTTGATACTCGTATATTTCGGTACCCAATCTATTTGTATGATGAAAACACTTCGTTTAAAAACCTACGCAATTCTATGCTGTTTTATTTTGATGGTTGCTTTTACATCTTGTTCTAAAGACGATGTTTCGGAAGAAGACATTGAATTATCTGAAACACTATCAATGGCGGATGAAATTCTACAGATTGTAAATGCACATAGAGCCAGTATTGGAAAAACTCCTTTGGAATTTAACACCTTGGCAAACGATTTAGCTTACGAACATGCCTTATACATGATTGAACAACGCGATATTAGTCATGATGATTTCGACAAACGTTCAGATAGATTATTCGCAGAAGCAAACGCTTCAAGAACTGGTGAAAATGTGGCTTACGGACAACGGTCTGCGCAAGACGTAATGAATGCTTGGTTAAATAGTTCAGGACACCGTCGAAACATTGAAGGTGATTTTACCCATATTGGTATTGCCGTAGTGAAGAATAGTTCTGGGACGTATTATTTTACTCAGATTTTCTTTAAGCGGAAAAATATAAATGCTTAATTTTTTATATGAGTGTTCCCCTCCAAGGAGGGAAAATTGTAATGTTAAAAAAGCATAGTTATTCTTTATTCCTTATACAAACCAATATACAATTCGCCTTTATCATTCATAGCAGCACGATACATTCCTGAGGTATTGAACTCCATGGCGATATTGCCATTTTTATCAATGGCGACAATACCACCGTTGCCTTCTCCATTGCCAATACGCGGTAACTTTTTTTGAATTACTTCTTTTGCAGCTTCAGCTAAAGAAAGCTCCTTATACTCCATTAATGCTGAAATATCATAAGCCACCATACCACGAATAAAATATTCACCCCAACCAGTACTAGACACAGCACAGGTATTGTTATTGGCATAAGTGCCCGCTCCAATTATGGGCGCATCACCTATGCGTCCCCAACGTTTATTCGTCATACCCCCAGTTGACGTGCCAGCAGCTAAATTTCCATGTTTGTCTAAAGCAGCACAACCTACCGTACCATATTTTGAGTCTTTCAAGGTTTCATCATAAAATGAAGCTACGTTTTTATTCTCAGAAGCTTTTACGCGTTCTAGGGATTTCATGCGATCCTCGGTGTAGAAATAACTAGGATCTACAATTTCCAAGTTTTGCGCTTTAGCAAACATTTCTGCACCCTCTCTAGATAACATTACGTGTGGTGAATTTTCCATAACCGCTCGCGCCAGATTAATAGGGTGCTTTACTATTTTGGTTCCTGCCGATGCCCCTGCGTTTAAGGTTTTACCATCCATAATAGAAGCATCGTGTTCGTTGGTGCCCTCGTGAGTAAAAACGGCACCTTTGCCAGCGTTGAACAAAGGAGACTCTTCCATAACATTTATAGTTTTTTCTACGGCATCTAAACTTGTGCCTCCATTTTTTAAAATGTTATAGCCTACACGAATAGCTTCCTCAAGTTTTTGTTGGTAAGCGGCTTCTTTTTCAGGTGTCATATATGCTCTTTTAATGGTTCCGGCACCACCATGTATCACAATAGAAAACGCTGCCTTTTCTGTAGTATCCGCTGTTATTTTGCGTTCAATGTCAGGTTCGTTTTTACATGAAAATAAGGTAACAATAATGCTAAATAAAAAGATGCTATTCTTCATAAAAAGTGTCTCATTTAAAGTTTTAAAGTTACTAATTTTATCATTAGTGAAATTCAATAAAAATGACTTTTTATTAGTATATTCGCAAATAATTTCAATTTAATTAACAAATCAATAATTAATGAGCAAAGTAGCATCTGATTTCGGTATAGATAACGCACTTCAAACCTTAGGAGTGAACGCCATAAACAAAGGCACTTCTACAGGGGCTAATAATTTTTCGAATGGAAACACTATTGAAAGTTATTCCCCAGTTGACGGGCAGTTAATTGGGAAAGTGAAATCTACAACAAAAGAAGATTATGAATCCGTTATGAAAGCTGCTACAAATGCTTTTAAAACATGGCGATTAATGCCCGCACCTCAACGTGGTGAAATCGTGCGTCAGTTTGGAGATAAATTACGAGAAAAAAAGGAAGCACTAGGGAAATTGGTATCCTACGAAATGGGAAAAAGTTATCAGGAAGGTTTGGGCGAGGTACAGGAAATGATTGATATTTGTGATTTTGCAGTAGGCTTATCGCGCCAGTTGCACGGACTCACTATGCATTCAGAACGTCCAGGACACAGAATGTATGAGCAATATCATCCGCTTGGTGTAGTGGGTATTATTTCAGCATTTAATTTTCCCGTAGCAGTTTGGTACTGGAATACAGCACTCGCTTGGGTTTGTGGTGATGTTTGTGTTTGGAAGCCTTCTGAAAAAACGCCGTTATGTGGTATTGCATGTCAAAATATAGCTGCTGAAGTATTTGCAGCAAACAACTTGCCCGAAGGTATTTCTTGCTTAATAAATGGCGATTATAAAGTGGGTGAGTTTATGACGAAAGACACAAGAGTTCCATTAATTTCGGCAACAGGCTCTACCAGAATGGGGAAAGTTGTGGCAAAAGAAGTGGCTGGCCGATTAGGGAAATCACTTTTAGAACTAGGCGGCAATAACGCTATTATTGTAACACCAGATGCCGATATTAAAATGACCGTAATTGGTGCTGTTTTTGGAGCGATAGGTACCGCAGGACAACGCTGTACATCTACGCGTCGTTTAATAATTCAGGAATCTATTTATGATACAGTAAAACAAGCTGTGGTTGATGCCTACAAACAATTACGCATTGGAAATCCCTTGGATGAGAACAATCATGTAGGCCCACTTATTGATACCGATGCAGTACAAATGTACACACAAGCATTAAAAAAGGTTGTTGAAGAAGGCGGTACTATAGTTGTTGAAGGCGGTGTGCTTTCAGGCGAAGGCTACGAAAGTAATTGTTATGTAAAACCAGCCATTGCAGAGGCTAAACCTGATTTTAAAATTGTACAGCATGAAACTTTTGCGCCTGTTTTATATTTATTAAAATATTCAGGAGACGTTGAAAATGCCATAGACATCCAAAATAATGTAGCTCAAGGTTTATCATCAGCGATTATGACTAACAATCTTCGTGAGGCAGAACGCTTCTTATCACATTCAGGTTCGGATTGCGGGATTGCCAACGTAAATATTGGGACTTCTGGAGCTGAAATTGGAGGTGCCTTCGGGGGTGAAAAAGATACTGGTGGTGGACGTGAATCTGGTTCTGATGCTTGGAAAATTTATATGCGCCGTCAAACAAATACCATAAATTATACAACGGAATTACCTTTAGCACAAGGCATTAAGTTTGATTTGTAAATAAAAATTGCATCTGGGAACTTTTTTGTGAGCAAGGTTTACCTCATTAAAATGATTAATAGCGAAGCAAACGCTGATTTGTAAACTTGTTACTAAACCTTTTAATACGTCCACCTTCAGCCGTATTTTTTCGTATCTTCATAGGTAAGATTAAACCTTTTTAAACTTCTAAAGTCTAAAGGGTTATATTTATATTGCCATCAACCCGCTAAACTTTATAATATGAAGAAGAAACACATAAAGCATTTATACTGGCGCGTTGGTTTTGGAATTTCACCTTCAGAATTAGAAAAGCTATCTAAAAAGAATAAAAAAGACATTGTAAGTGGCCTTTTTAAGAGTTCTTCTTCACATACAGCATTAGAGGTTGACACTTCTGAAATTAAAGCTGTTTTCTCTGGAATGATGAGCGAGAAATTAGACTCAAAAACCCGTATGGAAATCCAAAAAATGAGTCGCCAGAAACAAATGGAACTGAATGCTGCTTGGATTGAAAGGTTATCTACTTCCAAAGAGGTTCTACGGGAAAAATTGACGCTTTTTTGGGCGAACCACTTTGTTTGTGAGGATAACAATATTGTTTACATACAGAACTTCAATAACACCTTACGCAAATACGCTCTTGGGAATTTTAGGGATTTTGTAAATGCCATTTCAAAAGAAGCGGCAATGACCAAATACCTCAACACCAAACAAAACAGAAAACACAAACCCAATGAGAATTTTGCACGCGAACTCATGGAACTATTCACATTGGGTGAAGGACAGTATACCGAGCAAGATATTAAGGAAAGTGCGCGTGCATTTACAGGATATTCCCATAATATAAAAGGTGAATTTGTGTTTAGAAAATGGGCGCACGATTTTGAAGACAAGACTTTTTTTGGGAAAACCGGCAATTTTTCAGGAGAAGATATTGTGGATATTATTCTGAATAAGAAGCAATGTGCCACATATATTTGTGGAAAGTTATATAAATATTTTGTGAGTGAAACCATAAACAAAAACCACGTAAATGAACTGGCCGATGTGTTTTACAAAGACTATAATATTGAAACCGTAATGCGCCATATGCTATTAGCAGATTGGTTTTATGATGCACAACATATAGGTAATAAAATAAAGTCCCCCATAGAATTTTTAGTGGGTATAAAAACGGTGGTGCCAACAGAATTTAAAAACCGGAAACAACTTATATACATTCAAAGGTTGTTAGGTCAAACATTATTAGACCCTCCCAATGTAGCTGGGTGGAAAGGTGGCAGAAATTGGATTGATAGCAATACCATAGTGTTACGTTTAAAATTACCTTCCATGTTACTTAATAGTGGTTATATTTCAAAAGTTAAGGAAGGCCATGGTAGCGTTTTATCTGAAGAAATGAACGCAAAATTCAATAAAACATATGGCAGATGGATAAAAACGGATGTAAATTGGGATGACTTTAATAAAACCTATAAAAATGTAAAATTGAACAGTTTGCAGGAATATATTTTGGCGTGTGATATTAACACAGATACTAAAAACTATCTTGACACTTTACAGAAAAATTCCAAACAAGAATATTGCATACAGTTAATGTCTTTGCCAGAATATCAAATGTGTTAGTTATGGATAGGAGAAAATTTTTAAAACAGTCATCATTAGCAAGTAGCCTCTTTTTTGTACCCAGTTTTGTGAGAGCGTTCGAACAAGTAGCTAGCAGTACATTAGGATATAAACGCTTGGTAATTATTCAGCTTTCAGGGGGTAATGACGGGTTAAACACCATAGTCCCTTTTAACAACGATATTTATTATAAGGAGCGCCCAAGTTTAAGCATTTCTAAATTTGATGTAATAAAATTAACCGACGAGGTTGGCTTAAATCCAAGTTTAACACCGTTAAAGCGGCTTTACGATCAAGGTTATTTGTCTATTATAAATAATGTGGGCTATCCAAATCCGGTACGGTCGCATTTTAGGTCTATGGATATTTGGCAAACTGCATCAGATGCTGATACATTCTCACAGAGTGGATGGTTAGGTAGATATTTAGATAACTACGGTAAGCATCCCCATTCTGCGATTGAGGTAGACGACAGTTTATCGTTGGCCATGAAAGGCGAAAACGTGAATGCTATAGCCACAAAAGACCCAAAAGCATTTCATAACCTATCCAAAGACCCGTATTTCAAAAATATTCATAAACATCAAAACGATGCGCATCTAAGCGAGCATAACCTAGGCTATTTGTACAAGTCTATGATTGCTGCACAATCTTCGGCAAAGTATATTTTCGAAACCAGTAAAACCGTGTCGACCTCTCAAGACTATCCTAATAATAAATTTGGCAAACAATTAAAAACTACGGCACAGTTTATAAACTCTGGCTTAGACACAAAAGTGTTTTATACCTCCTTAAATGGTTTCGACACCCATGCCAATCAGCTAAATACTCAAAAACGCTTATTAGGGCAATATAGCGAAGGTATTGAAACGTTTGTAAAGGATTTAAAAGACAACGGCACATTTAAGGACACCTTAATCTTAACTTTTTCTGAATTTGGGCGCCGCGTAAAACAAAATGCCAGCGTGGGTACAGACCATGGCACCGCAAATAATGTATTTGTAATTGGCGAAAATCTCAAAAAACAAGGCTTTTATAACAATATGGCTAACTTGAGTAATTTAGATGATAATGGCGACTTAAAATTCGAAATAGATTTTAGGACTATTTATGCCACAGTGTTGGATAAATGGCTTGAGGTTGACGATAAAAAAGTACTGAACAAATCGTTTAGCCAGTTAGATTTTATTTAAAATTATTTGGGCGTTAACAAGCCCTACGACAAGCTCAGGGCAAGCGGATTTCCTCTTTACCATTTAGGTTTTCAAATTAATTTTTTAGTTTTTTTTCAGGGTTGGTTTAAGCGTCTAGGTCATGAGTGGTTGCGCGGTTTTTCGCTTAACTTTCCACTATACACCAAGTTGGAAATACCGCACGAATTTCCAAAGTAGCCGAGAACCAGCAATTACCTATGGGCATCTTAAGTTTGTTTCTAGCTATTTTTCTCCTATATGTTTTTTGTAGGATTTCCAAACCTCTTTTGCCACGTTCCGACCTAATTCGAGTCCAGCTACATTGTCAGCTTGTATATGGTAGCCACCTAATACTCTTGAGATGCCAGCCATTTCTGCTGTTTCTGTAAAAGTTGGAAATTCCAAGGTTATTTTTTCTCCCAAATTATCTGGTTCTGTCATTGCACCAGCAACTAATTCGGCACTAGAACCAAATTCATCACTTCCAGTCCACATTTTCAATGCTTCTGCACATCCTCCACTAATTGTACTATGCCCTGAAACATAACTTGGAAATGGTGGGCACAAAAATGTTTCTGGCGAATAAGGACGCCATTGTTTTCCGTCCATTTCTATCATTCCTTTTCCTTCTCCTCCCCAAGCTTTTATTTTTTGGTTCTCGTAGTATTCGTGAACTAATGCATATGGTCTAGCATAATCATAAAACATCTTGGAATCCCAAGATGCAATAAAAGCATCCATTGCCACTACTTGGTTATAGAAGTACATTTTTACATCTTGGTCTAGGGTGTGATTATCTCTTCTTGAAACATCTTGTGCAAATTTCAACCAATGTCCTGCTTGTTGTACGGATTGTGGACCGTCACGCATAAATTCAACTAAAGCTTTTTGGTAATCAGTTAAATTGGCTTGCATTTCAATTACTTCTTGTACTTCTTTCTCCAATTGTTCAGAACCAATCATTGGTGGAGGACCAGGCCTAAATTGGTCGCCTGATTTTAAGGCAATAGGTTTTACTTTGTCCCAAAATGGTGTCAAACAACCTGGGGCAAATGTTCCTCCTTTTCCATCCGAAAAGTATTTTGGCTGCCAACGATTTGCATCAACGTTTTTATCAGCTGAATTTATTGGTTCGTAGCCAACGTAATTAAAGTAGGGTTCGCCATTTGATCCTTCTTCTTCTCCATATTGATTTGCTCCGTCTCCCTTTCTGGCTTCAATAACTGCTTTAGCAGCTAAATTCCCAATTCCTTCTGGTGTGTTTGGGTCAAGACTATCATTGCGCGGGTCTAAACCCAATTGTATCATAAAATCTTCAAATAGTTTTTTGTCAGAATAGTAATATTCATTCATTGTTCGAAATGCTGCATAGCTTATGGCTATTTCCTTATTTCTTAAGGAATGCTCTTTTTCTGGTGTCCTTTCTACATTATTTAAATAAACAGGAATTGCTTTTTTGTCATATCGCGACCAAGCGTCAAAAATTGAAACAAAAATTAAGCCTAAATATCTAGAGGTTATTGTTGGTCTTGGTTTAAACTTTTCTGTATCGTTAGCTGTTGCGGTCAACGCCATTTGCCCCCACTTATAAGCAATATTTTCAACTCCTTTGGGTTCAGTTATTTCAACCGAACTTTGCTGTTTGTTTTGATTATCCTTACACCCAAAGAAAAATAAGGTGATGATTGATAACAATAATATTCTTTTCATTATTATGGTTTTATTTTAGCTTTCCAAATTAAAAAAAAAGGTGAAAAATTTATCTCGATTTTCTGGGATTAATTTCGTTAATGAGACACAATGTATTCACGCATATGTGCCGTTAAACGAAGATAGTTGAAAATTTATACAAAATTAAGCTGTATCGCCCGTAGTAGTCTAGTTAGATAACAAATAAAAAGGCTCTTAATATCACAACAAAATGAGGATATCAGTAAAAACTAGGACATAAAAAAACCTTGACTCTGTTTCGATTTGGAGCACAAGGTTTAGTTAAAATGATTAATAGCGGTGCAAACATACTATTTTTTCACAAAATAAAAATACCTCAACATTAAATTATAGTTAAATTTATAAACAAATGTTAATTGTACTTCACCTTTCTTAAAATGCGCATGGTTTCTTTATATAACAAGTAAATTTCACTGCCTTGAGTTTTTAAATAGTCTTTTGCTTCTTGAAGCTTGTTTAAAGCATCCTGAAAATCATTTAAATAACAAAGCAAATATGTAGAGGGCAATTGCTTAAGATCTAAAATTTCGTTTTCAGTTAAGGTGAGTCCCTTTTTTAATTTGTCTAAAAGTGCATTATTAGTATTATAAATATGATACAATGTTTTTTTATTGAACTGTGGCGGCTCAAACAATAATTTGGTATCTATGTTATATTGGGCATTATCCTGAAAGCTAATAGTGGTTTCTTCTAAAGGGTAATATTTAAAGTTCTTTTGGTAACCAAGATTCACATATTCAATAATCTCGAAAGTATCCTCTGTAATGATAATGGACACTTCATCTAAAGCCGAAAAAAATAATCGCACCTGCTCATTTATAAGTTCAATATCTACTCTAGAATAAAACACTTCGTTCTTCACGATTTTCTTTTGTCCTGCCCAACACACCACAAAATATTCCTTAAACACTTTATACTGTGCATTAAAGTCTTTACGCGTATTCATAAAGTCTATTACGCCATCCAAAGTATGCTCAATATTGTTTTGAGCGTTTCGTTCTATGGCCTCAACAATCTTAGAGTTTACGTCTTTAATATCGCTTTTAAACACCTTGGGCATACTCATACTGCCATCTCTAAAAAACACAGAGCCACCATAGTATTTCCAGATATTCTTTCGTAGCGCGGTAAGTTTCCCAATAGGTCTTATGGTTACCAAACCCACAACCTTATCGTCTGGTAAATGCGGAAACGGTATGTTTTCATATTGAACAATAGGCGGATTGGTTAAATAGGCATTAATTAAATTTTGAATTTTACTATCATCAAAAAAATCTACACCAATAATCTTGTTGTCCTCATCCTCAACACCAATAACCATGTAGGAATTGTTTTTGGGATTGCTATTGGAAAGCGCACAAATATGTTTTAAAAACTTAGCTTTTCCTTCTTTAAAACTTATATCAATTTTTCGCTTTTTGTCATAAAAACTGTTCTCATCATTATGAGCTAAAAGATGTTTAATAAGTAAGCGTTTATTAATCATTCTTAGTATTCTCTATTTTTTATTAATATTATTTATTCTCACTCAATCAAATTTAGACCCTTTTCTATTTGAGGATTTTAAATAATTAATAAATTTTGAAAGTTGATTAATAAGTTCTTCTGCTTGAGAATATAACTTATCAAAAGTTGCTTTATCGATATGATGACGCCTGTGGCATCTAATTAATTGAGATTTACTTTCACTAGCTGAACCTCTCGAAAATCCTAAGAACATTATGAATTCCTTGTTGCCACCTCTTCCAAACCCTTCGGCAATATTATCCATTATAGAACCGGATGATCCATTGATTTGTTCACGTAATTTATAATCTTTATTTAGAGGTGTATTTTTGATAATTTTCCAGATTTCATCACTAAATGAAATAGCTTTTTTATAAACTTCTAAATCCTCAAAGGGGTTGTAATGTGCCATTAAACAGAGAATAAGTAATAAAAATAAATAATGCTCTACAACAATAAAGAAATCAATAAAATTTCTTTATTGTTGTAGAGTTAGCCTGAGCTGTACAGAACATCAAAACATCGGCAATATTAACATGAGCAGGTCTAGACACTGCAAAATAAATCACTTCGGCCACATCCTTTGCTTGCAACGCTTTAAAACCAGTATATACAGTATTGGCTTCCTTTCCGCCTTTAAAACGCACTTTCGAAAATTCGGTTTCCACCAAACCAGGATTTACGGCGCCTACTTTTATGCCAAATGGGTTTAAATCTACGCGCATCCCCTCCGTAATAGCTAAAACGGCGTGCTTACTACCGCAATACACATTACCCTTAGGATATACTTCCTTGCCCGCAGAAGACCCAATATTAATAATGTGTCCAGATTTACGCGCCGTCATTTGTGGAATAATGGCTTTACTTACGTACAATAAGCCTTTTACGTTAATATCCATCATGGCATCCCAGTCGTCTAAACTACCATCTTGAATAGGATCTAAACCGTGTGCATTCCCAGCATTATTGATTAATATATCAATCTTACTAAATGCTTCGGGCAAAGAAGAAATGGCATCTAAAGTTGCTTGTTTATCTCTTACGTCAAAACTTAAAATGTGGACATCGGTCAACCTAGCTAAAGCTTCTCTAATAGTATTAAGTCTATGTAAGCGCCTTCCGCAAAGTACAAGTCTTATGCCTTGTTTTGCAAACTCATAGGCTGTGGCTTCACCAATACCACTTGTGGCTCCTGTTATAAATGCTGTTCTCTTCATTTTTATAATTTATTGACCCTAAAATACTCAAAAGACATTTACTTTTACCGTTTATCGAATTTTTAATCGATTGCATTACTGTTTTTTCGGTTTTGAACAACATCTAAACGTCTAAGACTTTATTTTTGAAGTAGATGTGAAAGAATAAAAAAAATAGATTTATGAAATTTTCAAAGTATTTAAAATTAGTATTTTCATTCGTTTTTTTAATGTTCCTAGTGTCGTGTGATGATTCCGATACAACAAAAACCAATGCTGAAGCACCAACTATTTCCGTAAGGCTCGTTGATGCTCCTGGGGATTTTGAAGCAGTTAATGTTGAAGTAGTAGACGTTATGATTAAGATGGACGACAACAGCGATGATGATAACGGTTGGATGTCTTTAGAAGCCGAAAGCGGTATTGTGGATTTATTAGATTTTACTGGAGGTATTAGTAAGGTTCTAGTAGATAGATTCCCAATTCCTGAAGGGGAACTAACCCAAATGCGATTGGTGTTAGGAGATGGCAATACTATTGTAATTAAAGATGAAAACGATGAAGATGAAACGTTTGATTTAAAAACACCTAGCGGACAACAATCTGGATTAAAATTAAAGGTAAACACCGAAATTCAAGAAGGGTTTGCTTATGATTTTGTTTTAGATTTTGATGTTGAAAAATCCATTGTAATTGCAGGAAATTCTGGAAATATTATTTTAAAACCTGTTTTATATGTAAGTGCAGAAGTTAATTCTGGCATTATAGAAGGCACGGTTAGTCCGTCTGATGTTCCTGTGATGGCTTCAGTATTAGTAGACGACATGGGTACTCCAGAAACAGATGATGACTTTGTAATTTCGGCGTACACTGACGATATGGGCAAATTTGCATTGTGGGGAGTCCCTCCAGGAACTTATGATGTGGTAATTATGCCAACTGATGATGATTCTGATTATGCAGATACTGTAGTTGAAGGAGTTACTGTAACTAAAGGTGAAGTTACAATTATTGCTGAAACTATTGCGATGAGTTTAAAACCAGCCTCTTTAGTAGGAAGCGTTTCTGGGTTAGCTACCGGTGTTATTGCAACAGTTGCAATTAATGATACAAATAATACCAGTGTAAATACCGATGCAACTGGTGCATATAGTATTGAAAATATTGTTCCAGGAGACTATAAAGTTACATTTAGTGCCACAGGTTACGTAACCCAAGAAATTGATGTTACGCTTGAACCTGGTGAAGCCAAAGAATTAGACACTACTTTAATTGTAGAATAAAGTTAACATTCTTATAGAGCTGTTAGAGGCTTTAAGTCGATTTTAAATGATATAAATCTCAGAGGATACTATTTGTATCCTCTGATTTTTTTTATGTATTTCGGTTTCTAGATAAATAAAAAGTAGCACACACTTTAGGTTTCAAACCTATATCATTCCCATCCAAATAAGAATTTAAAAAACATTGGCTATTTTAAAATATGCATCAATGAAATTCTTACTACAATTAGAAAAGGCAACGATAAACGTTGCCTTTTCAAGAGAATTAACCTTGTTGCTATTAACTATTCTCTTCAATCTCCCCAATTAACCTTAAGTTAGGAATTAAGGTCTCTTATGAAGTGTAAATATAAAGTAGGGTTTTTTACAACTGTACGACATGTGATGTCAGCGCATTTTTTTCTTTTACATTTTATAATATCCTGTTTTATTATATTTACGGCAAACTGCCCTTTATGAAACGGTACAATTCCATAGGAGAACTTTTTAAAGACTATCGCATGTATTACGATATTTCTCAGCTAAAATTAGCGAGTAATTTAAATATCGATCTGAGAACCCTGCAACGATGGGAAAATAATGAGACACTAATAAAATCAGAAAACGAGGAGTCCATTGTTCTTGAAACACTCATGCCGTATCAATTGATTCATAATTTAAATGCAGATATACCAATTCCCACCTATTATGATTTTAAGATAAATAAATACGCTTTATCAGAACAGAATAATCCATTACCGAAACTTAGTTGGTACAAAGATCAAATTCAAATTACAACCGATAATTTAAGAACAATAGATTTCGACTATGATTTTAAGCACATAGAAAAATTTATAGATGCTCAAAAAAGAGATGCTAGTTACGTGAATGCCAACCTCATAAAAGAGGCTATTAAATTACTTCCAGAAATTAATCTAGTAATAGTGGGTAAGGCAGGGTATTATGCCGGACACTGTATTGTACTCCCATTAAAAGAAACAACATATTTAAAACTAAAACATAGGGAAATAACTAACAAAGATTTAAAGGCTGAAGATTTAGTTGATTATAAACGGGAAGAACAGCCTATATTTTACAGGTACGATATTACTGGAGATTGCAACGAAACTATATTTTACATTATGGCCGAATTTTTTAGGTTTTTTATGCGTTTTAAAAACAAAACATACAGGTTTGCAGGCTATACAGAACGAGATGATAACTACAATTTAAATTTACAAATAGGTCTAAAAATTGTTTGGGAAGATAAAGCGTTACAGAAAAAGTTAAATTTAGACTTTCCACCTCGTTTTCTAGAAGGCGATTTTAACCCATTCTTTGCTGATTTGTAGATTTAGTACAACTCCAGCTTTTTTATTTTCTTTAAAGCCATTGTTATCAAATGATAATATTTTAATTTGGAAATAGCAGAAGTGACTAAATCTTTTATATATTTGTTTTGTAATTATGTAAAAATTAAGGGATTAATTTACATCTAGCTATACTTTTTGCAAGTGTTTTCACGTTAGAAATCTAAAAGATAGGTTAAAAAAAGTGTTTTTTATCGATATTTTTAACCGTTCATAGATGTTTTTTTGATGTAATATTTTTAGTAGCCCCCTTTTTTTTATACATTTGCGTCCCAATGATGATACAAAATAAAAGAATATTAGCCTCAATCTTATTTGTATTAATAAGCGTTGTATGTGTTGCACAGGGTAGTGGCGATATGCCTCCGCCTCCCCAACCTCCACCTCCTGTAGGCCTTCCCATTGATGGTGGTGTCTTTATAGGTGTTTTAGTTGCTCTATTTTATGGCGGAAAGAAATTATTTAAGAAATAGCGCTTTTAGATTCTATTATGCATCAATTTTGCAATATATTTTCCTAAGACATCAAATTCTAAATTCACTTTAGTTCCTCTCTTAAAATGTTTAAAGTTAGTGTGCTCATATGTATAGGGTATAATAGCAACACTAAACGTGTTTTTTCCAGAATTTACCACTGTCAAGCTTGTACCATTAACTGTAATAGAGCCTTTTTCAATAGTAATATTATTTAAGGTAGCATCGTATTCAAAAGAAAAAAACCAACTCCCATCTGCATTCTCAATATTGGTACAAATAGCGGTTTGATCTACATGCCCTTGTACTATGTGGCCATCTAGTCTATCACCCAATTTCATGGCGCGTTCTAGATTTACCTCATCCCCCACCTTCAGGGTATTTAAATTTGTTTTATTAAGAGTTTCTTGAATAGCCGTAACCGTATAGTTATCCTCGTTAATATTTACCACTGTTAAACACACACCATTATGGGCAACACTTTGGTCTATTTTCAGCTCGCTGGTAATATCACTTTTTATGGTAATATGAAGGTTATCTTCTTCGTGCGTTAAATTGGTAACCATTCCTAGTGATTCAATAATTCCCGTAAACATAGTATTATGTGTTTATTTGGTTAAATTTGCACATCAAAAGTACGTGAATTTTTTCATTTCAAAATTTGAAAACATGGAAATAGAAGAAATTTAGTGAACTTAAGAAGTGGATAATAAAGTAAACCAAAATTAGGGCATTCATGAAGCATGAAGAAAATATAATAGTAGGAATTTCGGTTGGAGACTTAAATGGAATTAGCGGCGAAATTATTATAAAAACCTTTGAAGATTCCAGGATTCTTGAACTATGTACTCCTGTAATTTTTGCTTCTATAAAAGTAATGCACTTTTTTAAGAAGCATTTTAACTCATCTATAGATTTTAATAGCATCCATGACATTAACAACCTGAGCCACGGAAAGGTTAATGTACTAAACTGTTGGAAAGAACCAGTGACTATTAACTTTGGTACGGAAGAGCCTAAAATAGGTGAGTACGCTTTAAAATCTTTAGAAGCAGCAACAAAAGCACTAAAACAAGAGCAAGTTGATGTTTTGGTTACGGCCCCCATAAATAAGCACAATATTCAATCTGAAGCTTTCACATTTCCTGGACATACCGATTATTTAGCTACAGAATTGGGTGGAAAAAGTTTGATGTTCATGGTAACAGATACTTTAAAAGTTGGTTTGTTAACAGACCATGTACCAGTGAAGGATATATCAGAACATATTTCGGAAGCACTAATCACCGATAAAATTAATACAGTTTACGATACCTTAAGGAAAGATTTTAAGATTGTAAAACCAAAAATTGCAGTATTAGGCATTAACCCTCATACGGGAGATAACGGTGTAATTGGCAGTGAAGATGATGATGTTATGCGGCCAACACTAAGAAAAATTAAGGAAAGTGGCAAGTTAGTTTATGGGCCTTATGCGGCTGATAGTTTTTTTGGCTCCAATAACTACAAAAACTTTGATGCAATCATTGCCTCATATCACGACCAAGGCTTAATTCCATTTAAAACACTATCCTTTGGTCAAGGGGTGAACTTTACCGCAGGCCTAACCCGAGTTAGAACCTCACCAGACCACGGAACAGCATATGAAATAGCAGGCAAAGGAGTAGCTGATGAAAGTTCGTTTAAAGAAGCTTTGTTTATGGGAATTCAAATATTTAGAAATCGTTCTGATTTTGAAGAACTTACAGCGAACCCTTTAAAAAAACAACCAAGAAAGCTAAGCGTAAAAAAATAACATTTAGCAAGTTGGCGTAAGCCAAAAAATTTATATATTTGCAGGCTCAAAATAGATGTGACCATGAAGCCAATGAAAGAATATGCAATCTCATTTGTGGGATTAAAGGTCGGGAATCACGATTTTGAGTACAGGATAAACCAAACGTTCTTTGATTATTTTGGGTTTGAAGAATTTAATGATGTAAATGTTAAGGTTGATATTGTTTTAAACAAAAAATCAACTTTATTAGAATTACACTTTGAAATTTCTGGATACGTAAATGTAAATTGTGATGTTACAAACGAACCTTACAATCAAAACATAGAAAACAGTTTTGATTTAGTAGTGAAGTTTGGTCAAGAGTACAACGATGAAAATATTGATATTCTTATCGTGCCTCATGGCGAGCACGAGATTAACATCCAACAATACCTTTACGAGCTTATAGTGCTTGCAGTACCCGTAAAGCGCACGCATCCAGGAATTGAAGACGGGACATTAAATTCGGAAATACTTGAAAAACTAGAAGAACTAAGTCCTAAACAGGAAAAAGAAAAAACAAGCGAGGATATTGATCCGCGTTGGAATACATTGAAAAAACTATTAACGGATAAATAACATAAAAAATGGCACATCCTAAGAGAAAAATCTCTAAAACAAGAAGAGATAAAAGAAGAACACATTATAAAGCAACTGCGCCACAGATTGCTACATGCCCAACAACAGGAGAAGCTCACTTATACCATAGAGCACACTGGCATGAAGGAAAATTATACTACAGAGGTCAAGTACTTATTGATAATTCTGAAGAGGCTGAAAACTTAGCATAAACACTATGCATTCACATAACGAAACGCTCACTTGTGGGCGTTTTTTTTATGATATGCATTTCTATACGGTAAAAAAGCCTTAATTTGCACTATAATTATTCAAAATTTTCTATTTTTCGATAAAAATTAGGCAATTTTGATTCGTTTAAGTCATTTTTCGTTCAAATTTGTTAAAACGTATGAGTAAAATCTCAGCAGCAATTACCGCAGTTGGAGCCTATGTTCCAGAGTATGTATTAACCAATCAGATTCTTGAAACTATGGTTGATACGAACGACGAATGGATAACCACGAGAACTGGAATTAAAGAACGTCGTATCCTTAAAAAAGAAGGTAAAGGCACCTCCTATCTGGCCATAAAAGCAGCCCAAAATCTTATAAACAAAAAGGGTATAGACCCTAAAGACATTGAACTAGTAATTGTAGCTACCGCAACGCCGGATATGAAAGCGGCATCAACGGCAGCGTATACAGCTGCGCAAATTGGTGCTACAAATGCGTTTTCGTTTGATATGGATGCAGCTTGTTCTAGCTTTTTATACGGCATGTCTGTTGCAGCATCTTATATTGAGTCGGGACGTTATAAAAATGTGCTTTTAGTCGGTGCAGATAAAATGTCTTCATTAATTAATTATAAAGATAGGGCAACGTGTATTATTTTTGGCGATGGTGCTGGCGCAGTACTATTTGAACCTACTACCGATGATTTAGGGCTTAAAGACGAATATTTAAGAAGTGATGGTACAGGGCGCGAGTTTTTACAAGCCAAATATGGTGGTTCTGTGCACCCATTAACCCACGAAGCGTTAGACGAAGGCGGGCATTATGCGTTTCAAGAAGGAAGAACAGTGTTTAAAAACGCTGTCTTTAATATGGCCGACGCAGCTGTGAAAATTTTGAAACGTAATAATTTAGATAAAGATTCTGTAGATTGGCTCGCAGCGCACCAAGCCAATAAACGTATTATAGACGCTACAGCACAACGTATAGACTTAGCAGAGGAAAAAGTAATGGTAAATATACATAAGTATGGAAATACAACTTCTGCCACCTTGCCGTTACTCTTAGCTGATTACGAATCGCAACTTAAAAAAGGTGATAATATAATATTTGCCGCTTTTGGTGGCGGATTTAACTGGGGTGCCATTTATTTAAAATGGGCCTATAACTCTAAAAACTAACGATTAAAACCAATAGCTGAATTATGGATTTAAAAGAGATTCAAAACTTAATCAAGTTTGTTGCTAAATCTGGAGCAAGCGAGGTTAAATTAGAAATGGATGATGTGAAAATCACCATAAGAACAGGATCGGATAACGATACGCCAACCGTACAATACGCACCCGTAGCTGCACCACAAGTTGCACAAGCGCCTGTTGCACAAGCACCAGAAACCTCAGCACCAGCTGCTGAACCCGCAAAAACAGAAGCACCAGCGACGGCAGCAGATGACACTTCAAAATACATTACCATTAAATCCCCAATAATAGGAACGTTCTATAGAAAACCATCACCAGACAAACCATTATTTGTCGAGGTAGGGCAAACCATTGCCGAAGGCGATGTACTGTGTATTATAGAAGCGATGAAACTATTTAACGAAATAGAATCTGAAGTTTCAGGGAAAATAGTGAAGATTTTAGTGGATGATTCTTCTCCAGTAGAGTTCGATCAGCCACTATTCTTAGTAGATCCTTCATAACCTATTAAAAATTCCAATACACAAATCTCAAAATCCAATATTTGGAATTTGGCGATTGGAATTTGAAATTTTTAATTACTAAAGTTATGTTTAAAAAAATATTGATTGCCAATAGAGGGGAAATTGCGCTTCGCGTTATTAGAACCTGTAAAGAAATGGGGATTAAAACCGTTGCTGTTTATTCTACTGCAGATGCCGAAAGTTTGCATGTAAAGTTTGCAGACGAGGCGGTGTGTATAGGACCTCCATCAAGTGCCGAATCTTATTTAAAAATGTCTAATGTTATATCCGCTGCAGAAATTACCAATGCTGATGCGATTCATCCAGGATATGGTTTCTTATCAGAGAATGCAAAGTTTTCACAGATTTGTGAGGAACACGGTATCAAATTTATCGGTGCTTCTGCTGAAATGATTGACAAAATGGGAGACAAAGCCAATGCCAAAGCTACAATGAAAGCAGCTGGGGTACCTTGTGTTCCCGGGAGTGAAGGCGTTATAGAAACATTTGAAGAATGTAAAAAACTAGCTAAAGAAGTAGGATATCCCGTAATGCTAAAAGCCAGTGCCGGTGGTGGTGGAAAAGGAATGCGCGGTGTTTTTAAGGAAGAAAACTTAAAAGACGCTTGGGATTCTGCAAGACAAGAAAGTAAAGCAGCTTTTGGAAACGACGATATGTATATGGAAAAACTCATTGAGGAGCCAAGGCATATCGAAATTCAAATAGTGGGAGACTCCCGAGGTAAGGCATGTCATTTATCCGAAAGAGATTGCTCTGTTCAACGTCGCCATCAAAAGTTAACAGAAGAAGTACCTTCTCCTTTTATGACACCTCAATTACGCAAAAAAATGGGGGCTGCTGCAGTTAAAGCCGCAGAATATATTAAATATGAAGGCGCAGGAACTGTAGAATTTTTGGTAGATAAACATCGTAATTTCTACTTTATGGAAATGAATACGCGTATTCAGGTAGAGCATCCTATTACAGAACAAGTTATAGATTTCGATTTAATTAGAGAGCAGATATTAGTTGCTGCTGGCGTGCCAATTTCAGGTAAAAATTATGAGCCGAATTTACATTCTATAGAATGTCGTATCAATGCTGAAGATCCCTACAATGGTTTTAGACCGTCACCAGGTAAAATCACAACCCTACACGCACCAGGAGGTCATGGTGTACGTTTAGATACGCATGTTTATGCTGGATACTCCATTCCACCTAATTACGACTCTATGATTGCTAAGTTAATTACTACAGCGCAAACACGCGAAGAAGCAATTAATAAAATGAAACGAGCTTTGGATGAATTTGTAATTGAAGGTATAAAAACCACGATTCCATTTCATCGACAATTAATGGATCATCCTGATTATGTTGCTGGAAACTATACCACAAAGTTTATGGAAGATTTCAAGATGCAAAAGCCAGTTGAAGAATAAATATATAAAACTCCGGAATTTTTTTCGGAGTTTTTTTTCATTTTACTGTCCTTCGCTGTGTGATTCCTTTGCGCTTCTTAATACAGGCATCCCTATTTATTTTAAAGCAGTAACTTAGTATTGTGCAACTCTCTTACTGGGAAATAAAGTCTTGGCTTACCAACATCGATTATTGTGTGGTTGGTAGTGGTATTGTGGGCTTAAATTGTGCCCTACAACTCCGTGAACATTATCCTAACGCAAAAATCATCATTCTAGAAAAGGGCATTTTGCCGCAAGGTGCAAGCACCAAAAATGCAGGATTTGCTTGTTTTGGTAGTTTAAGTGAAGTATTAGAAGATTTAAAAACACATTCGGAAGAAGAGGTTTTTCAGCTTGTAAAAAAACGAGCGGTTGGTTTAAAATTATTGCGCGAAACCATTGGTGATAAACAACTTAGTTTCCAACAATTAGGCGGTTACGAATTGTTTTTGGAAACGGATGAAGCTTTATTCAATTCTTGTATCGAAAATAAGGCATACATCAACAAACTCCTCAAGCCTATTTTTAAAGATGTCGTATTCAGTTTAAAGGATAATATTTTCAACTTTAAACGTGTAAAGGAAGATTATATTTTCAATCAGTTTGAAGGACAAATTGATACTGGGCAACTAATGGAAACCCTATTGAAACAAGTCCAATCTAAAGGCATTAAGATTTTGAATAGCACGTCTATTATGAACTTCTCAGAACACAATAGTACTGTAAGCATTCAAACCAATCATTTTGAATTTTCAGCGTCAAAATTATGTGTTGCCACCAATGGATTTGCATCTCAATTATTAAATGAAGCTGTAAAACCAGCTAGAGCTCAAGTTTTGATTACAAACCCTATTAAAAGCCTTAAAATAAAAGGTACATTTCATTTAGATAGAGGTTACTACTATTTTAGAAATGTTGATAATAGAATTCTACTTGGCGGTGGGCGACATTTAGATTTTAAAGGAGAAGAAACCACCAAATTCCAGCAAACAGACATCATTCAAAAGAAACTCGAAGCTATTTTAAGTACAATAATTTTACCTAATAAACCTTTTGAAATTGCCCACAGGTGGAGTGGTATTATGGGTGTTGGCCCACAGAAAAAAGCGATTGTAAAACAACTATCTAATAATGTATATTGTGGCGTTCGTTTAGGTGGTATGGGTGTTGCCATTGGCAGTTTGGTTGGCAAGGAATTAGCAGATTTAACCTTATGACGATAAAACAACACCTATACAATCAATGCCTAAAGTTTGTAGAACATCGTTTACAAACCATCCAAAACACCATTCAAGACATTCAAAATTCATTGCAATCAGAAACTAAAAGTTCTGCTGGAGACAAACACGAAACAGGTCGTGCTATGCTACAATTAGAGCGCGAAAAAGCAGGCCATCAATTGGCGGAAATTCAGAAGTTAAAAGAGGTGTTGACTAAAATTAATGTAGAAAAAACATCTAAAGTTATAGGTTTAGGTACTCTTGCTTACACTTCAAGTTTTAATTATTTCATTGCTATTAGCGCTGGAGAACTAACTTGTGATGATGAACATTTTTTTGCCGTTTCACCATCTACCCCTATTGCACAATTACTTCTATCAAAACAAGTAGGCGATAAAATAACGTTTAGAAGCAGTACCTTTACAATCACTAAAATAGAATAATTAGTAAAAATTCTACGATAGTATAACATGGAGCATTTACAAAAGGTTATAAAATCAGTCATTAAGTATAGGCTATCGATTATTATTGTCTTAACAATTTTAATGGGTTTTGCAGGTTACCAAACCGCCAACAAATTAAGCATAGACAATTCACTTACAATTTGGTTTTTAGAAGATGATCCTAGTTATAAAGCATATATCGATTTTCAGGAAGAATTTGGTTCGGATGAGATTTTTATCGCCATGTTTCCCGTAGATAATGCCATTGGAAAAACCGAACGTAGCACTTTATTACAACTTCATCAGGATATAGAATCACTGTCTTTTGTTAAAACATCCTATAGTTTAGCTAAAGCGAAATATCCCATTTACAGTAACAACAAAATTGTTTTTGATGATTTGTATAATACTGAACGAAGTGATAAAGGTTTAAAAAATTTGCTAGCTAAGTTACCTAGCATAAGTTCTCAACTTATTACAGATGATTTTAAACATCAGTTTTTTTACATCCAATTGAACCCAACGCCTCAAATAGAGGAAAAACGGGAAATTATTGCAAGTACTATCAGAAACACAATTGAAAAGCACTATACAGACTATTATTTAACAGGACCACCAGTTTTAAACGAAGCTTATAGCAAAGGCATCTATAAAGAGAGCTTACTTTTTGGTGTCTTAACGGTCTTAGTAATCACACTCATGCTACTCTTTTTGCTACCAAGTAAACGGTATTTAATAATATCATTATTGTCTGTTGCGGTACCAGTCTCACTTCTCTTTGGTATCATTACATCACTCGGGTACGCTTTGAATATGATTTCTATGCTTATCCCAACAATTTTGATGGTGTACAGTGTAAGTGATGCGGTGCATATCATTAACATTTATCATAAAGAAGGGCTTTTAAATAAAAATCTTAGTAAGGTAGAGCTACTAACACTGGCTGTTCGAAAGAGCATCACACCTTGTTTTTATACAACCTTAACCACTTTTGTGGGGTATTTTGCGTTGTACATATCGCCATTACCAGCCTTTAAAAATATGGGTGTTTTCACGTGTATTGGTTTGGTGTTGAGTTTTTTGTTGGTGTATGTTATTACTATTATTGGTTTTAGTTTTATGAACCTAAATTTTGAAAGTAGCAAGCCCGTATTGTCACTAAAACTATTTAGTCAAACTAGGTTCATCAATTGGGTAAATCGCGTAACGTCCTATTACAAAACCAGTATTATTGTGGGTTTCACTTTGGTACTGCTTTATGGTTTGTTTTCGGTATTTCAAGTAAAAATCGATACAGATTCATTAGATCTTTTAGCCGAAGGTAAAGCCAAAGAAGATTTGCGCATCGTAGAAGCCCAACTTCATGGAAGCTCAAGGTTACAACTAGATATATCGATGGCTGATGGTAGTAGTATTTTGAATAAAGATGCCATGAAACAATTAGAAGTGTTTCAAAACAAATTAGAGGAGAACCCGATAATTACTGCACCCGTTTCTATTGTAAATATCAAATCATTTTTAGAGAAACGATCGCCTGTATTGTTTCAGGCTAATATTTCTGAAGAAAAGATAAAAAATACATTAGCTTCAGTTGAAAATACGGATAATAGTTTTTTTAAACTATTTGCAGATGATTTGAGTTCTGCAGGCATTACCATAAGTTTTAAAGAAGTTAAAACATCACAATTAGAGCAATTAATCGCGGATATTAAAACAGCGTTTAACAACTCTTTTGATACAGAAGTTTACCTCCTGAAAATAAATGGATTTGCCGTTGTTTTTGCACAACTGAACAATTTTATTTTAGAGACTCAGTTTAAATCTTTTTTCGCCGCATTTTTTGTAGCTTTTTTGTGTCTTTGGTTTTTTATAAAGAGTTTAAAAACAACCATTTTGGTATTGATTCCAAACGTATTGCCGTTGGCTATTTTAGCCATTTTTATGAGCGTATTAGATATTCCTTTGGATGTGTCCACCGCAATGATTACTCCCATAATGTTGGGTATTGCTATGGATGACACCATCCATTTAGTACATAAATACCGAAAAAGTAAACGTGTGCAAGGTACTCCTGAAGTACGCATGAACAATGCTATGCATTATACAGGAAGTGCACTCTTATCTACTACAATTGCTTTGGTTGGAGGTTTTTTAATTATAGCCTCTAGTGCAACACCATCGGTTAGGGATTTTGGAGCCTTGTGTGCTATTACGGTTGCAATAGCTCTAATCACCGATATTTTTTATTTGCCAGCATTATTGAAAAAATTTGATCGGTAATTATTTTTCAATCTTTAAGTAGATTATTTTCTCTTTTTTAATTTTAGAATGGTGTTCAACAAAAACAGACACACCATTTAATTCAGCCTCTATTAAATAAAAATGGCCTTTAAAATAAGATTGTTTTACAGTAGCTTTTAGTTGAGATTTATCAGTAATTTTAAGTTGATGCGCATAAATAATCTCACCATCAATCTCATTAAACTCACCAAAAAATGCCGCTATTAGTAAGCATTCTGGGTTTTCAAAAAGTAATTTTGGTTTTGCATTTGCCACGATGGACTTGTTGTGCAATACAATCATTTTATCAGCAAAACCAAGAACATCTTCCTTATCGTGAGTAGCCACAATACACGTAATGCTGTTTTTTTTTAAATATTTAAAAACACTACGCCTTAAGCTTTGTTTTTTAAAATTATCGATATGACTAAAAGGTTCGTCCAATAATAAAATCTCAGGCTGTTTGGCTAAAGCTCTAGCAAGTGCTACGCGTTGCTTTTGTCCACCACTTAAGGTCTTTACTTTCCGTTTAGCAAAAGCTTCAAGCTGCACAACTTCGATTAATTCATCTACCCGTTTTTGAGCTTCCTCTGGGAAAAATCTAGATAAGTGTTTTGCTATATTTTCTTCAACCGTAATAAATGGCATTAAATCAAATTCTTGAGCAACGTATTTCATAAAATCGTATCCAACAACAAGATTATGTTTTGGCCCTAAAATTTCGGTGTCTTTCCAAAAGATTTGTCCGCCATTCAAATCATACTCACCATACAATAATTTGAGTAAAGTACTTTTTCCCGAACCGCTTTCTCCAATTATAGCAACGTTTTCACCTTGTTGCGCTTCAAAAGAAATGTCATTTAAAACGGAGGTTTTTGCGTAAGAGAATTTGAGTTGTTTTACCTTTAACATGAATCAAAAAATAAGACCTGCAAGTGTTTTATTGTCTTGCAGGTCCTAAAAATAGTGTATATACCATTTACAACTTGAAATTACTGTAATAAATCATAAATGATATTAATCTTTTTTTAACTTACCCTTTAAGTTTTTCATTAGCTTTACTTGGTAAGGTTTCAAAACCCATGTTGTACAATGTAAACCCAAAAATATCAGCGTATTGTTCAATGGTTTTACTTACTGGTGTTCCTGCACCATGGCCAGCATCGGTTTCAATGCGTATTAAAGTTGGGTTGCCCCCCGTTTGTTTGCTTTGTAATTCTGCAGCAAATTTAAAACTATGTGCGGGTACAACGCGATCATCGTGATCTCCAGTAGTCACTAAAGTTGCTGGATATTCCACACCTTCTTTCACATTATGTACAGGAGAATACCCTTTTAAATACTCGAACATTTCTTTATTGTCTTCTGAAGTTCCGTAATCGTAAGCCCAACCTGCACCGGCAGTAAATGTGTGGTAGCGCAACATATCTAGAACACCAACAGCAGGTAGTGCTACTTTGGCCAAATCTGGGCGTTGTGTCATTACTGCTCCAACTAATAAACCACCATTTGAGCCACCTCTTAGGGCTAAATAATCTGAAGATGTATACTTGTTTTCAATTAAATATTCGCCAGCAGCAATAAAATCGTCAAACACATTTTGTTTCTGTAATTTAGTGCCAGCGATATGCCATTTTTTACCATATTCCCCACCACCACGAAGGTTTGGAATCGCTAGAATACCACCTTGTTCCATCCAAACCGCATTGGTAATACTAAAAGAAGGGTTTAAACTAATATTAAATCCTCCGTAACCATAAAGAATTGTTGGGTTTTTACCATTTAATTCTATACCCTTTTTATGTGTAATAATCATTGGTACTTTGGTACCGTCTTTTGATGTATAAAATATCTGGTTACTTTCGTAATTCTCACTGTCAAAAGCAATAGAAGGTTCCCAATATAGGTCCGAATTCCCGGTTTCTAAATCAAGCTTATAAATACTAGCCGGCGTGTTATAATTTGTGAACGTGTAGTAATCTTCTTTTTCCTCTTTTTTGGCGCCAAAACCATTGGCATTTCCAACTCCTGGAAGCTTAATTTCCCTTATTAATTTTCCGTTGTAATCGTATTGCATCACTTTTGAAATAGCATCGACCATGTATTCTGCTATAAAATAAGTGCCACTTCTTGAAGGCGATAATACGTGTTCGGTTTCAGGAATTACATCCACCCAATTACTAGGAGATGGATTTGATGCATCAACCGATACAATTTTTTTATTGGGTGCATTTAAATTGGTAACTAAAAACAGTTTGCTGCCTATATTATCAATAACATATGTGTCGCTATCCGTATGATCTAAAATAGTCTTTAACTTGCTATCAGGCTTTGTAAGATCTTTGATGTATAATTTGTTTCCTGAAGTTGATACTTTTGGCGAAATAATCAAATAGCGGTTGTCTTCAGTAACTGTAGCGTAAATATAACGGTGCTTTTCTTGTGAAGTTGCACCAAAAATAACGTTATCACTACTTTGGGGTGTGCCTAATTTATGATAATATACCTTATGCTGATCTGTTTTTGCTGATAGCTCGCTACCTACTGGTTTATCATAACTTGAATAATAGAATCCTTCATTTTTATACCAAGAAATACCAGTGAATTTAATATCAACCAAGGTGTCTTCGGTAATTTTTTTGCTTTCAACATCCATGATTAAAATCTTGCGCCAATCGCTACCACCTTCAGAAATTGAATAAGCGGCAATTTTTCCGTTTTTCGAAAAACTAAGGTTGCCTAAAGAAATTGTACCATCTTCTGAAAACGTATTTGGATCTAGAAAAACGGTTGCTGTACTTGGGTCTTCACCTGTTTTATGACGATAAATAACGTATTGGTTTTGCAAGCCATCGTTCTTATAAAAATACGTGTAATCACCTTCGATAAAAGGCGATCCTACTTTTTCGTAGTTCCATAATTTGGATAAGCGTTCTTTTAAATCTTTTCTAAACGGAATCTTATCCAAATAGTCGAAAGTGGTTTTGTTTTGTGTTTTCACCCATGCTTCAGTATCTGTACTTCTATCATCTTCTAACCAACGGTAGGGGTCTTTTACTTCAATACCAAAGTAGGTATCAACAGTATCAACAGTTTTTGTTTCAGGATAACTCACCTCAATATTCTTTTTGTCTTGATTTTCTTTGCAACTCATTGTTATTGCTAAAATGAGTGCTGTTGCTATTAATTGTTTCATAATGTTGCTAAAATTTCATCAAAAGTAGCGGATTTATGAAGTAAATACTGTTTAGGTATTGTTAATGTTTTGCAAATATAAAATGTTCAAAACCAAAGTATCTTAAACAAAAAAAAGCTTCTGAATATTCAGAAGCTTTGATTGTTAAAAAAATAGATAATTACACTAAATTATTATCAATTAAATATTCTGCAATTTGTATAGTATTTGTAGCAGCGCCTTTACGCAAGTTATCTGCAACAACCCACATGTTTAAGGTGTTTGGTTGCGTTTCATCACGACGAATACGCCCCACAAAAACCTCATCTTTATCATGTGCAAAAATTGGCATTGGGTAGCTGTTATTGGCAACATCGTCTTGAACAACAACTCCAGGAGTTGCAGCTAAAAGCTTACGAACTTCAGCTAAATCAAAATCGTTTTCAAACTCTACGTTTACAGATTCTGAATGTCCACCTGCAGTTGGAATTCGTACTGCCGTGGCTGAAACTGAAAACGAACTGTCTCCTAATATTTTTTGAGGTTCTCTAGCCAATTTCATTTCTTCTTTGGTATAACCATTGTCTTCAAACACATCACAATGCGGTAATGCATTTCTCCCAATAGGATACGGGTATGCCATCTCGCCTTCTACACCAGCGATTTCGTTTTCCAATTGACGCACTGCTTTTACTCCTGTACCAGAAACCGATTGGTATGTAGAAACTACAACACGCTTCATTTTATATTTTTTATGAAGTGGATTAAGTGCCATGACCAATTGAATTGTAGAACAGTTTGGATTTGCAATAATTTTATCCTCTTTGGTTAATTCGCTGGCATTAATCTCTGGAACCACTAATTTTTTGGTTGCATCCATTCTCCACGCCGAAGAATTATCAACTACTGTTGTACCAACCTCTGCAAATTTAGGTGCCCACTCTAAAGATGTGCCACCACCTGCGGAAAATAACGCGATATCTGGTTTCATTGAAACGGCAGTTTCTAAACCAACTACGGTATAGTCCTTTCCGTCATAGGTTAATGTTTTACCCACAGAGCGCTCGGAGGCTACAGGTATTAATTCCGTTACAGGAAAATTACGTTCAGCAAGAACTCTTAACATTACTTCGCCAACCATTCCAGTGGCACCAACTACAGCTACTTTCATCTGTTTATTATTATTTAGCGAACAACCTTTGTAAAATCGTCAAAGCCATTCAAAATTCATTAATTATTAAGGTTAAACCAAAAATTTTAAAATCTCGATTATCGAGTGCGTCCGCAAAACTAAGTATTAATTGCAATTTCCGACATAAAAAAAGCCCTCATTATAAGGAAATAGGGGCTTTTTAACAACAAATAACAGGTTGTTATTTATTTAACATTTTGTTATTTTTTTAGAGCGTCTCTAATTTCCATTAGTAACTCTTCTTGAGTAGGTCCTGCTGGTGCTTCTGGTGCAGGCTCCTCTTTTTTCTTCATTTTATTAACACCTTTTACTACCATAAACATTACAAATGCTACAATGATAAAGTCAAGCACATTTGTAATAAATTGACCGTGCTCTAAATAAACTTCTCCAACCATTTCTCCTGCGTCGTTTAATGTACCATCTTGTAATTTATACCTTAAATCTTTGAAATCGGTATCGAATAATAAACCAATAAGAGGTGATGCAATTCCACCCGTAAAAGATGCTACTACTTTATTAAAAGCAGCACCCATTACAAAACCTACTGCAATGTCAACAAGATTGCCCTTCATTGCAAATTCTTTGAATTCTTTTAACATATTTTCTACATTATTAGTTAGTGAACTGCTAATTTAATTAAAAAAATAGAAATTTTAACATTTGTTAAAACTCTTTGCTGTGATTATAGATTGCAGTTAATTTCTTGGGCTAACATTATCTGCTGATTTTTATTCTTACGGAAGGATTATGAATATAACTATTTTGGCTGTCGCTCTTCTATATCGCAGAACTTCAAAAAACAAATTAAACCTTTACTGTTTATTTTAAGACTACTCGTTTTACACGTTGGGAAATACCCGTAATTAATTCATAAGAAATGGTGCCAGCACCTTCTGCTAAAGTTTCTGCCGAAGTTGTATTCCCGTTAAAAACAATAACCTCGTCCCCTTCCTCACAATCAATGTCAGTAACATTCACCATAATCATGTCCATACAAACATTACCAATTATGGGCGCTTGTTTACCGTTAATAGTCACAAACCCTTTACCATTTCCATAAATTCTACTAATGCCATCGGCGTGTCCTATGGGTAAAGTAGCCGTTTTAGTAAACAATGCTTCGCTTTTAAACGCACGATTGTAACCAACCGATTCGCCCTTTTCAATCTTGTGAATTTGAGAGATTATCGTTTTTAAGGACGCAATCGGTTTTAAGTTTGCACTCTCTTTTTGAGCGTTTCCATAACCGTATAAACCAATACCGCAACGTACCATATCAAAATGTGCCTCGGGGTAATTTAAAACACCCGATGTATTACTCATATGAAGCAAAGGTTCATATCCAAGAGCCTTAGAAAAGTTTCTAGAAATTATTTTAAACCGTTCTATTTGTGCTAATGTGAAGTCACGTTCACTTAAATCCTCACTAGCTGCCAAATGGGAAAAGAGCGATTTTACTTTTATAGCCTTTGAAGCAATTAGTTTAGAAACCACATAAGCTACATCAGTTTCCCAAAACCCTAACCGATTCAAACCTGTATTAAATTTTATATGAACTGGATATTCCTTTTGGTTTTCCGCTTCTGCAAAAGCAATAAACTCATCTAAAATTTTAGCATTATAAAGGTTAGGTTCTAAGCAGTTATCTAGAATAACATCAAAATTCGTAGCTAACGTATGCAATACCAAAATGGGCTTAGTAACGCCCGCTTTTCGCAATGCAGCACCTTCGTTGGCATAAGCTACAGCAAAATAATCAATGTCTAAATCTTGTAAGTATCTGGCAATTTCTTCTGCGTCATTACCATAAGCAAAGGCCTTAACTACTGCCAAAAAATTAGTGCCGTTATTCAACTTCGATTTTAAATACTCAAAATTGTACTTAAGCGCTTTTAAATCTATTTCAAGAATGGTTTCTTGGGCCTTTGGCATTAGGATTTCTTTTGTTTAGAAGACACATTTTCAATAGCGTTCACTTTCATTGTTTTAATCTTTTCGCTCATAGTAGCCTTGTAGTAAGCGGCTCTACTTAATGGCTCGTATTCGTCAACTTCACCCAACATTACAATATCATCATTTTTAGATTTTCGGTAGCTGTACTGTGCCAAATTACCTGTTCTGGTACAAACGGCGTGTACTTTGGTAACATATTCTGCCGTTGCCATTAAGTTGGGCATTGGCCCAAAGGGGTTTCCCTTAAAATCCATATCTAATCCTGCCACAATTACGCGCACACCTTTGTTTGCTAAATCGTTACACACCCGTACTATTTCGTCATCAAAAAATTGAGCTTCGTCAATACCAACCACGTCGCAACCATCAGCCAAAATAGGAATATTAGCCGCAGCCGGCACAGGCGTAGAACGAATTTGGTTTTCATCGTGGCTCACTACCATATCTTCATCGTAACGCACATCAACCGTAGGTTTAAAAATCTCAACCTTTTGTTTTGCAAACTGTGCCCGTTTAAGACGACGAATGAGTTCTTCTGTTTTTCCAGAGAACATTGAGCCGCAGATTACTTCAATCCATCCAAATTGTTCTTTATGATTTACGGTATTTTCGAGAAACATTTTGTAATTTTAACACTGGTACTAAATAAACCTTAAAATTACACTAATAATTTGTTTATAGTGCACAAATACTTCTTAATAAATTAGAACCGTAGCTAAGGCTACGCTTAGATTTTCTTAATCGTCTTTGCACCTTGTAATTCAAATTATTTTGGCACAATTTTAAAGCCTATTTAGTACTAAACCAAGCTCCCGCTCGTTTTGTATAAAGGTGGCGTAAATTTATTAAAATCAAAAGTGTAAAACACATTAATTTTTAAAATTGTATTAAGATGAAGAAGAAGCTAGAATCTGAGTTGGTAAGTATCGCACACAGAATTCTTAAATTAAAAGGAAAGGAAGATGTTTTAAAAATGCATGATGAAGCGCGTATGCTTTATGAAAAACTTTCGGTTTTAAAATTTGCGCATGAAAATTTCGATGAAGACATTCCTACTATTGGTAATAACTCATCTTTCTTCGGAATGTTGGACGCCGCTTTTAATAATAAAATAAGTGATAACATTGAGGTTGAAGATAAAATCTATATCAATCTTGATGATGTTGTTGACGATGAGATTTCTGAACCTGTGATGAACAAAATTAAGGACATGGTAGAATTTATGCCAGAACAGCCAGAGCAGAATGAAGTAGATGCTATTATTGAATCCATCGTACCCAAAGAAGAAAGCCATAAAGGTGAGTTGGAAGATTTAACCGCAGATTTTAGGGATTTACCTGTTTTTGAACCAATTTTTAAAGTGCACAAGCAAAACGGACAAGAGAAAAAATCGCTAAACGACCGTATTAAAAGTGGCGGATTAAGTATTGGTTTAAATGATAAAATAGCGTTCATAAAGCATTTATTTGATGGGAATACTACCGATTATGATCGTGTAATTTCGCAGCTAAACACCATACAAACTCTAGAAGATGCCAATCGTTTTGTAGAAACTATTGTAAAACCCGATTATAATAATTGGGAAGGTAAAGAAGAGTTTTCTGAACGTTTTATGGAAATTATTGAAGCTAAGTTTAGTTGATATTTGGGTGTTACCACGCCTTAAAAAGGCGCGGTCGTGCTTTCCGTTATATCTTTTTCTCGTGCCTCAAAAAAGGATGCCACTTCAATCACTAACACATGAGTAAACTTTACCTTGTTCCCACACCAATAGGAAATTTAAAAGACATCACCTTTAGAGCTATTGAAGTTCTAAAAGAAGTGGATTTAATACTAGCTGAAGATACCCGAACTTCAGGAAAACTGTTGAAACATTTTGAGATTTCTACACATATGCAATCGCACCACATGCATAACGAGCATAAAACGGTTGAAGGCATCATTCAAAAGTTAAACAGCGGAACATCGATTGCATTAATAAGTGATGCAGGAACACCTGCGATTTCCGATCCTGGATTTTTGTTGTCTCGAGCGTGTATTGAAAACAATATAGAGATAGAATGTTTACCAGGAGCAACTGCCTTTGTACCTGCTTTAGTAAACTCTGGATTACCAAATGATAAATTTGTTTTTGAAGGCTTTTTGCCAGTAAAGAAGGGAAGGCAAACCCGACTTTTACTTCTAGCAGAAGAAACTAGAACCATGATTTTTTATGAAAGTCCGCATAAATTGGTGAAAACCCTCGGGCATTTTTGCGAATATTTTGGAGAGGAGCGACAAGTTTCAGTATCAAGAGAGCTAACCAAATTATACGAAGAAACCATCCGAGGAACAGCGAAGGAGGTTTTGGAGCATTACACTAATAAACCACCAAAAGGTGAAATTGTTATTGTGGTTGGGGGGAAAAAATAAACAGATTAGCGCAAAAATGTTTTTGTCTATAAACAATTTATTAGATTATTGTTTTTGTTTGAAAACAAAATTTGTTAATTTTGTTTCAGATAAAAAACATTTATGAACGAGTTAATTTCATTTCAAGAGCAACTATTAGAAGAACTTTCTTCAACAGAACGTTATTTATTAAACGAAATAGATTGGACAAACCGATTAATAGGAATAAAAGGAGCGAGAGGTTCAGGAAAAACCACGGTTCTACTTCAATACATAAAACATAAGCTTCCAGTAACAAGCGAGGTTTTATATGCTACATTAGATGATTTATATTTTTCGAATAATACCTTAGTAGCTCTTGCCAAATCTTTTACACTAAGAGGAGGTACCCATTTCATTTTAGATGAAGTACATAAATACCCTAATTGGTCTAGAGAATTAAAATTGATTTATGACCAATTCCCAAAGCTTCAAGTTGTGTTTACATCGTCATCAATGTTAGAAATTTATAAAGGAGAATCAGATTTAAGTAGAAGGGTTGTTATGTACCATTTAAAAGAGTTATCCTTTAGAGAGTTTCTTCAGTTTGAAGATTTTAGATTAAAGCTTCCTAAATTTCAATTAGACGATCTATTAAAAAACCATAAAAAAATAGCAAGGGATTTAAAACAACAGTTAACTACTCCTATTAAATATTTTGATGCGTATTTGAAACATGGCGCATATCCTTACTATTTAGAAAATAGGCAAAGTTATGCTTCGAAATTAAACCAAACGATAAACCTAATTCTAGAAGTTGATTTGAATGCTGTTGAAAATATGCCATATGAGGATAGTCGAAAAGTAAAAAAACTATTGATAGCTATAGCCCAAAGCGCACCATTTATACCCAACATTACTAGACTTAGTGAGCGTTTGGGGATGTCTAGAGTGTTTTTAATAAATGCTATAAAGCTACTTAATAGGGCAGATTTGGTAATGGAACTTTACAAGCCAACAAAAGGTGTTGGCGCATTAACAAAACCCGAAAAACTGTTTCTAAACAACCCAAATTTAGTTCATGTTCTAGGAAACCAAAATGCAGAAATAGGCACACTACGCGAAACATTTTTTGCAAACCAAATGAAACACCTACATGACATTCATCTTGCAGAAAAAGGAGATTTTTTGATAGATAGAACGTATACGTTTGAGATTGGAGGGAAAAATAAAAAAACAAAACAAATACAAGGTGTTAAAAATAGTTTTGTAGTAAGGGACGATATGGAAGTTGGTAGCCTAAACATTATTCCATTGTATTTATTTGGATTTTTGTATTAATGCAAGAGTTACTTATAAATATAAAACATTTTAATATCTGTAAGGATCATTTAGCCTTGGGGCCAAGACCAGTAGTTTCCACACATCCAGATTCTAAAATTGTGATTATAGGTCAAGCACCTGGAACAAAAGTACATGCTTCAGGAATTACTTGGGACGATGTTAGTGGGAAACAACCCCGAAAATGGCTTGATGTAACGGATGAAGATTTTTATGATGAAACAAAATTCGCTATAGTCCCTATGGGGTTTTGTTATCCAGGGAAAGGAAAAACAGGCGATTTACCACCACGACCTGAATGTGCCCTACAATGGCACAAACCTTTATTTGATGAACTTAAAAATGTGGAGCTAGTGATTTTAATTGGGATGTATGCTCAAAACTATTATTTAGGAAAACAAGCACAAAAAACCTTATCCGAAACGGTAGCTAATTTCAAAGAATATTTACCAAAGTATTTATCATTGCCACATCCATCACCTAGAAATCGGTTCTGGTTGACTAAGAACCCTTGGTTTGAGGTTGAGGTTTTGCCTGAGTTGAGGGAGAGAGTGAAAGAGATGATCTAATTTATTTTTCATTATTTTTTTTGAAAAAATTAAAAAATGAGTATTTGTTTTTTGATTTTCTTTCATATTTCCCGATATCTTTTAAAGTGGCATTTGGATAAAGCATTTTAATTAATAGTAATCTTAAAGATTTGCCTAAACTTAAAATGATACATAGACCCAATATAAAAGATAAAACGTCATGATTTATAAAATACGCTATCATAATTTCTAATATTTAAAGCTAAAGTAAATCAGTAATTTGAAACGGTTTGAGACATGAAATTTGCTCTCAATGTAAATCTACAATTAATTGTTTATATTTAGTCTAAATAAGAATAAAGCGTATTGTAAAGTAGCAGCTTATTAAACTAGAATATTCCTCTTTACATGAAAGTTTTCAAACGAAATGATCAACTATTAGAATTTTTCATTTAGACTATATATAAATATGCAATCCATTTTTTGGATAGCTACTAAACAAAAAACCTTCCCATTTCTGGAAAGGTTTTAAATAAAAAAATTCGTGTATTCGTGGCTAATTAAAAGTATAGATAATTATCATGAGATTCCTCCCTTCGCAGGAATGACAATCTAAACATGCTTCCCTTTCTCCCAACCATGTTTTCCTAAATACTGCTCACCACTTTCAACAGCACCATCTTCTATAGAAGTTCCCATGGAGTCGTTCCAACGGTTTAAGTATCCAAATAAAGAAATAACACCTAACATTTCAACAATTTCACCTTCATTCCAATGCTCGTAAAGTCGTTTTTTAATAGTTTCATCAACCCCATTTGGTACTTGCGAGGCAGCTAAACTAAAGTCTAAAGCTGCACGCTCTGCTTCATTAAACGCAGGGTGTGTTCTGTATTCCCAAATATTATCTAATTGTTCCTGCTCTGCACCATAACGTTCCGCAGCGCGAATGGCATGTGCCTGACAATAGCGACAACCAGTAGAGTTGCTACTTACCCAAGCAATCATACGTTTTAAGGCTGAAGTTACACGCCCCTCATTGGCCATAACCGCTTTATTCAAATTAATAAAAGCCGTACTGATTGCTGGCCGCCTTTGCATAGTCAATACCGAATTTGGACAAAACCCCAAAGTTTCATTAAAGAACTCCGCGAGCTTTTTAGTTTCTAAATCGTGGTCTGCAGATAATGGTGTTACTAAAGGCATGTTTTAATTTTTTAAGTAGTATTTTTGAGAACTACAAGTAACAAAAAATTATTAGAAAAATGGCAGTTAAAGTTTCCACAAAGTGGTTGGGAGAAATGCGATTTGAAAGCACAAATCCGTCAGGACATGATTTATTTATCGATGCAGGCGAAGAAAATGGTGGTAAAAGCGAAGGCTATCGCCCAAAAGCCTTAATGCTCTCCGGTTTAGCGGGATGCTCTGGATTAGATGTGGCTGCATTGATAAAAAAAATGAAGTTGGATGTAGATGATTTCAACATTGAAATCGAAGCCAATTTAACGGATGAGCATCCAAAATATTATGATAAAGTAGCAATGCATTTTCATTTTTATGGTGAACATTTAAATGAAAAGAAACTACAACGTGCTGTAGATTTATCCATTGAAAAGTATTGTGGCGTTATGGAAATGTTTCGTCAGTTTTCAGAATTAAGTATCGAAACGTTCTTTCACCCTAAAAACACCTAAAGTATTTTAACCTTTTAGTCTATAAACTTTTACTTTAGAGCACTTTATGCACTTTTAACTTAAAACTTTTTAAATGCGTTGGACGCTTAAACCAAAACCACATTTAGAGAAAGTAAAACATTTACAGGAAGCCCTTCAAGTAGATGAAACTATTGCTACCCTTTTGGTACAACGAGGTATTGAAACCTACGATGATGCTAAGGCCTTTTTTCGCCCTAGTTTAAAGCATTTGCACGATCCGTACTTAATGAAGGATATGGACAAAGCTGTGACAAGAATAGAACAAGCTATTGCCAATAAGGAAAATATTTTGGTATATGGTGATTATGATGTAGATGGTACTACGGCCGTGGCGTTAATGTCTACATATTTAAAAACGAAGCATAGTTTAGTTTACACCTATATCCCAAACAGATATGATGAAGGTTATGGTGTATCTAAAAAGGGTATCAATTTTGCTTTAGAAAACGATTTCACATTAATTATTGCATTAGATTGCGGTATTAAGGCTATTGAAAAAGTAGACTATGCAAAATCGCTGGGTATCGATTTTATTATATGTGACCACCACCGTCCTGGAGATAAAATCCCTGATGCTGTCGCGGTTTTAGACCCAAAACGCGAAGATTGCAACTATCCTTTTAAAGAATTGTGTGGTTGTGGTGTGGGCTTTAAATTAATTCAAGCATTAGCTGAAAAAGATGGTGAAACACCTGAAGATTTATTACCCTATTTAGACTTGGTAGCTACGGCCGTTGGTGCTGATATTGTTCCGATTAATGGTGAAAATAGAGTGCTTGCCTATTTTGGTTTGCATGTTATTAATACCAAACCGAGACCAGGGATTAAAGCTATTTTAGACCAAGTTGAAAAAACCGAACTTACCATTACAGACGTTGTTTTTATAATCGCTCCAAGAATTAATGCTGCCGGACGTATGGAGCACGGAAACTTTGCCGTGGCGTTATTAACCGACGATGATTATGACCTAGCAAAAAAACATGCAGCAAATATTGACAACTATAATTTAGAACGAAGAGCGACCGATAAAGAGATTACAGAAGCTGCCCTTGAGCAAATAGAAACCTTAAATGAGCAAGACAGACTAACTACTGTGGTTTACGATGAATCCTGGCATAAAGGTGTTATAGGCATAGTAGCTTCTAGACTTACGGAAACCTATTATCGACCAACATTAGTGTTTACCAAAAGTGGCGAAACATTAGCAGCCTCAGCCCGCTCAGTTAATGGTTTTGATGTTTATAATGCTTTGGAAGCCTGTGCTACATATATTGAACAATTTGGCGGACATAAATATGCTGCTGGGTTAACTTTAAAAGAAGAAAACTACGAGGCTTTCAAGCAGGCATTTGAGGATGAGGTTTCTAAAACTATTGATAAGAATTTATTGATTCCAGAGGTTAAAATTGACACACAGATTGACTTAGAAATCATTACTCCTAAATTTTATAGGATTTTAAAACAATTTGCACCTTATGGCCCTAGTAATATGACACCTGTATTTATGACCGAAAATCTCAAAGATACTGGCTATGGCAAATGTGTAGGTGCTGATAAAACACATTTAAGATTAACAGCAACGCAAAATGGTTCGCAAAGTTTTGTTTGCATAGGTTTCGGGATGGGAGACAAATATAACTTAGTTTCCGAGGGAAAAGCATTTCATGCGGTATACTCCATTGATGAAAATGAATGGAATGGTAACGTTTCTTTACAACTAAAACTTCGAGATATCAAAAGTTAGCCATGGCAAAAAATGATCCTTATGCTGCACTTAGAATAAGAGAATTCAATATTTTCTTACTGTTGAGATTTGCCTTAGTTTTCGGATGGTCTATGCAATTTGTAGTTATAGAGTGGCAAGTATACACACTTACAAATGATAAATTAAGCTTAGGGATTATTGGAGCTTGTGAATTTATTCCAGCTTTTTTTATGGCACCATTTGCAGGTCATATTGTAGATAGAAAAGAAAAACGCAACCTCTTTGCGTTAATGATTGCGTTGTTTTCTTTAATCAGTTTCGGTTTATTTTGGCTAACATCACAAACCATTGAAACCTCGTGGCAAACAAATAGCATTGTATTAGGCATATATGGTCTTGTTTTTTTTGGCGGTATTTTAAGAGCATTCTTTGGGCCAACGATATTTTCATTGATCGCTTTGTTAGTTCCAAAACCAATTTACCCAAATGCTGCTACTTGGAGCAGTAGTACATGGAAGGGCGCATCTGTAACAGGTGCATTAATTGGAGGGTTTTTAATTGCTTGGATTGGGGTGCACCAAACCTTAGGAATTATATTTTTATTGGTGCTTATTGCTTTGGCATTAGTTTTTCTCATTAAAAAGAAACCCATTTTAAATACAAAAATAGGCGAATCGGTTAAAGAGAGTTTGAAAGTTGGACTTCGATTTGTTTTTAACGATAAGGTGATTTTAGGGGCATTAACTTTAGATATGATTGCTGTACTTTTTGGTGGTGCAGTGGCTATATTCGCTGTTTTTGCCAAAGATATTTTAGATGCGGGTCCTAAAGGGTTTGGGATATTAAACGCCTCTTTGTCGCTAGGAAGTATTTTAACTATGCTGGCTACAACCTATCTTCCGATAACTAAAAACACAGGTAAAAAATTATTAATCTCCGTATTTGGTTTTGGATTGGCAATGATAGTTTTTGGAGCTTCAAAGTTATTTTGGTTGAGCGTAATTGCATTGTTTATTGCGGGAGTGTTTGATGGTGTTTCCATGGTGATACGGCAAACTATTTTACAGCTAAAAACACCTGACGACATGCGTGGCAGGGTTGGTGCTGTAAACTCAATGTTTGTGGGGTCTTCTAACGAACTTGGTGCTTTAGAAAGCGGTATTGCTGCTAAAATTTTTGGCGCGCCTTTAGCAGTAGTCTTAGGGGGTTGTGTAACACTAATTACGGTTACCACTATCGGGTTTAAAAATAAAGCCCTTAGAGAATTAGATTTAACTGAGGATATTAAAGCTAGTGAGATTTAGTAATCCGTTTTGAATGCCTTTAACTCTATAGTCTCTCCATCAAACTCAGCATAAGTAAAGTACTGAATCCAATCACCAAGGTTGATATATGTTGCGTTGTTGTTAAGATTGATATTAAGCGGTAAATGCCTGTGGCCAAACACAAAATAATCGCGATGTTTATCCTCCAGTTTGCGTTTACAATACTGCACAAGCCATTCATTAGCTTCTCCTAAAAATTTGGCGTCATCATCACCAGAAATCAATTTGTTTTTTACTGAAAAATATTGAGCGATGCGCATACCAATGTCTGGATGTCCCCACTGAAAAACCCATTTAAAAAACGGATTAGTAAACACTTTTTTTAAGCGTTTATACCCTTTATCTCCTGGTCCTAAACCATCGCCATGACCGATAAAAAACGACTTGCCGTTAAACGTGAATTCTTTGGGTTTGTGATATACGGGAATATTCAATTCTTCTTCAAAATACCCGTTCATCCACAAATCGTGATTCCCAACAAAATAGTGTATTGGAATACCCGAGTCTGAAATTTCGGCAAGTTTACCTAATGTTCTTGTAAAACCTCTAGGGACAACAGTTTTGTATTCAAACCAAAAGTCGAACAAATCGCCTAGGAGAAAAATTACAGCGGCATCTTGTTTTATTTCATCTAACCATGCAACAAATTTCTTTTCGCGGGGCAGTGATGCCTCCCTAGTAGGTGCACCCAAATGATTATCTGATGCGAAATATATTTTCTTGCCTTTTGGTATTTGCATGGTGTAAATATAGCATATTCCTGCGAACGCAGGAATCTCAATTTTTGTTATGGAAAGGGGTTTTTGATGGTAAGTAGAAATTGAAGATTAAGGAAAGTTTTTAGCAGATAAACCCGCGCTAGGGATTGCAGTGGCAGCTTTTGGCGAGGCGAGCATCGAGCCAAAACTATTAACGGAAAGCCCGACCCGAAAGGGGAGCGCCCAAAACCTAATCTTGATCGTTGGCAAACCACTCTGCAAAACTCGTGGCAGTTTCTTGCAGTTTTAAAGAGTGGAGCTTAATGTTTTCTGGTAGGCGTGCTTTTATTTTTTTTGCAAAATCGATGACCATCATTTCGCTTGTAGGTTGGTAATCTACCAGTAAAATATTATGCCCCCTATTTTCTAATTCTTTAGCGAGCTCTACGTGTGGTGTGTTTTTGTTGAACACAGTGGCATGGTCGAATACATTAACAATCTCTTCTTTTACAATTTTTTTTAGGTCTCCAAAATCGATTACCATACCGTATTTTACGTTAGAAGTATCTGTAATGGGCTTGCCAAACACGGTAACATCGAGACGATAGCTATGACCGTGTACATTTTTACATTTGCCATCGTATCCATAAAGGGCGTGACCTGTTTCGAACGAAAATTGTTTGGTGATACGTATATTGCTCATTTGCATAATATTGATTGGCAAATATACTATCTTCTTCGTTTTTTATTTACAAAATAAATAATTATTAGTGCGAGTGCAAGGATTAGAAAGAGGCCGTTGCCACTAAAAAAGTTTAGTATATCCATAACTTATGGGTTGTTATTACTGTTACGCTTTTTACTGTAATAATAAATCATGTAGGCAATAATTACGAGTACCACAAACGGAATCATTGAGCCAATAAACACACCTATTTCGTAACCCTCATCGGGTGCATTTTTAATTTTTTCTTCTATATCTGGAGTTTGAAACAGACTCAGCATTAGGAAGATTTTACGTGTTATCATGTTGTAAATTTAGTTGTTTTTAGCAAGTGGTATAAATTGTTTTCTGAAATTAACCAATAGAGGTAAGGCTCTGGCAATCATCCAAAAGGTTAATGCTATAAAAATACCGTTGAGTTTAAAATCTAGATAATCTAGCCCATAAAGTATTGGTATAAACACTAAAAATGTAGCTCCCAGCAATACATTTCTTAAGGTTCCCATTTTACCTAAGCCTTTAAAAATACCATCAAAAATAAAGGCTATAGAGCAAATAGGTTGCATAATGAGCACTATCCAAAATATGTTGTAAAACCGTTCTAAAACTTCTGGCTCTTTCGTAAAAAGTATGCCAATGGGTTTGTAAACAATAAATCCTATAGCGGTTAAAACGAAACCTACCAGTAGCCCAATTTTAATAAGCTTTACATTTAATTTTACCAAATCCTTATAATTTTGAGCACCAAATAACCTGCCCGACATGATGTTTCCTGCACCTGCATACCCATCGATAATAAAAGCACCTAAAAACCATAAATTAATAGCAATAGTATAGGCTGCAATGTAGTTTTTGCCATAACCAGTAGCAAATCTGGTGGCAAAATACAGCGTTATGTTAAGCGCCAATGTTCTTATGAAAAGATTGAGAATCATAAAAAGAAATCGCTTGATTTCTGGATTAAATGGGAATGTTGGCAGTAGGGGAATACTTGTCTTTTTAAGCAAAAAATAGGCTGAAAAAAATGCCATAAGTATTTGCGCCATGACGCTGGCATATGCAGCTCCCTCAATATTCATGGGTGCTACATATCCAGGAATTCCGTACACCAATACAAAATCTAAAACAATATTTGCCAAAGCGCCAATAATAGCAATTATCATGGGGTGATACGTGTTTTGTAAACCTCTAAATGTACCAAAAACAGCTATGGTGAATAGGGTAAACGGAAATCCGAAAACTCTAATTTTGTAGTAGACAACACTGTAATCTAATATTAAGCCTGACGCGTTATAGAGCTTGAAAATTTGACTCGCAAATGGGTATGTTCCCATAATTATTAACAAACTCAATGAAGTGACGATAAATATGGCTTGAGCGGGTAGGTTTTTTACTTTTTCTAGGTTATCTGCTCCAAGGTATTGCGATACTATGGCAGAAATGGCGCTACGGGTTTGCCCTAAAATCCAAATAAGCATTGACAAAAATGTTCCAACAATACCTACAGCAGCTAGGGATTCAACAGGGTTGGTATCGATATTTCCAACAATAGCAGTATCTGTAATAGACAAAATAGGTTCTGATATCCCAGAAATTAATGCGGGAACAGCCAGTTTATTAATGTATTTTATGCTAATATTTGAACTCACAGGACCAATTCGTAACAATGAAACGGAAATTTACTTTGCTTCAGAAAATAAATATCACCTAATTTTTTATAGCCGCGAAGTTCGTAAAACTTTTGGTTTCTTTTATTCTGTGAAAAGGTGTCCAATCTAATAGATGTATAATTGTTGTTTTTTGCGTAATTTTCAGCAAAGGTAAGCAGTTGTTGCGCATAGCCATTATGTTGAAATTTTGGATGTACCGCTAAGCGATGTATATAAATATTATTTTTATTGGGGGCTAGCCATTTTATTGGGGTATATTCTTCATCCATAAATGTTGAAATTGTGATGCAGCCAATAATTTCATTCGCAGACTCTAAAACATAGCATTCTCCCCTATCAATATCTTTATTAAAAGCCGAAGCATTTGGATAGTATTCATTCCACTGAAAAATATTTTGGTGCATCATATGTGCTGCACATGCTTTAGTGATTTTTAAAATTTGGTTTACATCTTCTGGTGTTGCTTTTCGTGTCATTAAATTGTGTTACTTTTGCCTTAACATTTATTGTAAATTTAAGCCTTAACTATCTGGTTATGAAAAATATTTTAGTTCCTGTAGGTTCTTCAAAAAATGCTGTAAGTCATTTACAATACGCTATAGATTTTGCTGAAACTTTTGGAGCAAAGGTGTTTGTGGTACAAGTGTACAACGTATTCACCAAAGCAGGAACTATGATTAAGGTTGAAAACATCATAGAACGTGAGAGTTTGTCGTTTTTAAATGATTTAGTTTCCAAAATTGATAAAAAAGGTGTTGATGTTATTGTTAAGGTTTTAAAAGGTGATTTAATTGATACTTTAGAGTTAGCATGTAAAGCTGCAGATGTAGATTTGGTTTTGGTGGAACCAAGAACAAATTCTATTAACGACGAAGTATACCTAGGAAAAATTTCAGGGAAAATTATTAAGCAAATGGAAGTACCCGCCTTAATTGTTCCTGAAGGATATACGTTTTCTAAACCATCAAATATATTAATGGCGATAAAATCGGCTATTATAAAAAAAGACAATGTTTTACAGCCATTAAAAGATCTCAAAGCAAAATTTAATGCTACGATTGATTTATTATTGGTAAAAACACCATACCACAAAGAAGGCGATTTTAATGTGAACGAAGAACTGAGTTCTATGATACGAAATACCACAGAATCGGTTAATGCTACAACCTTCCAAGGCGTTTTAGAGCATTTTCAATCGCATAGTCCCGATATGCTTTGTGTAGTAAGACGCAAACGTGGGTTTTTTGCTAAAAAATGGGAAAAAGACACCATTCTGCGTAAAGACTTTTTTATAAAAACGCCCGTATTGGTTTTAAGTGGATTGAAATAGTGAAGTGCTAATGCAGTTTTTGAATAGCTACTAAATCAACCAACTTTGTTTTTCCTCTTAATTTTTCCGTTTTTAAAGCAGATAAACTATAGTTTTTGCCTAAGTTAAGGTGTTCTATAAGCTTTTTAGACGCAATAAACTCAACACTATACTTATTGCACAAACTCTGTATTCTTGCTGTAGTATTTAACACATCACCAGTGAAAAATATGTCTTTTTTTAAAACTCCTATTTCTCCAATAGTTACCTCTCCAAAATGTATTCCTGCCTTAAATTCAGGATGTACGCCGTAGGTTTTTAAATAGTATCCTTTTTTCTTTTCAAGAGCAGCTTTCATATCAAAAAAACAATTTACGCAATTATTGTTTTTGATACCTTTTGAAAACTTCCATGACATTACAATTTCATCACCCACATATTGGTATACTTCTCCTTCATTTTTTATAATAGCGTCCGATAGATCAAAATAATAAGATTTTAATAGCTCAAAATACTTTATGTGTCCAAGTTCTTCGGCGATTGTAGTTGAGGATTTCATATCTAAGAACATAAATATCCGGGTTTCTGATATAGGTTTATGATATTTTCCGGTAAAAAAATTCAATAGAACATTTTGTCCCAAATTCTCACTAACCTCAGAATAAAGTAATGAAAAAAGCAAGGAGAAACCAAGCTGAACAATGGCGCTTAAATGTGTAATACTGAAGAAAAAATTGAAATATTTTGCCCACACATCGGCATGAAAAACTGATGTGTTTAATTCTATACTTGCAGCGATGGGATAATTGATAAGAATTACAAATGAAAAGAAAAGAATGTAAATAATGAATTTGGCAACAATCTTTTGCCAAAACTGTTTCTTTTCAAATAGTTTGCTAAGAAATAGTACTTCAATAGTACCAACCAAAAGTCCGATAATTGTAATACCAGTTAATGCAAACGTTAGAATGCTGGGCGTTATTTTAATGGCAGCATCAGGGGTGTTTTCCTGATTGCCAATAGCGGCAAATTCTACCCATAAAAATAAGCAAGCGAAAATGAGCCATATAACCCCAAATGGGAGAATTTTTGATATGTTTCTTTTTGCAATTGCCGATACCCTCATGTAAATAATATGTTTAGAAGTTTACAATTTAATAATTATGTAGATTACTTTTATATATAAACGCGATTGAAATTTGTCATTTAATACATATATTTACCACCTAATTCTAACCGTGGTAGAATAATAAACAAGGGGATGTAGCTCAGTTGGCTAGAGCGCTTGACTGGCAGTCAAGAGGTCGTCGGTTCGAGCCCGATCTTCTCCACAAAAGGCATTATCGCATTGATGATGCCTTTTTTATGATTTTTGTTTATCGGTACATCAACAAATCTTAAAACTAGAACTTAGGTTTATTTTTAAAAACTTAGATGTTTTTTATCCATTTAAGATAATCTTATCATAATTATTGGTTAAAGTCAGGTTTCATCGCTTTTAACCAATTTTTTTAACCAATTTTTAACAGGTTTCAAATAAAAATTTTAACAATTTGCACTGCCTGAATTATGGGCCATACTTTTACGCTCTAAAACTTAAAAAATGATGGAAGACACTAGTACAATTGATATTAAGTCTATTAACGAGAAAATTGAAAAGGAAAGTGCCTTTGTAGACTTATTGACTTTAGAAATGAATAAAGTTATTGTAGGTCAAAAACACATGGTAGAACGATTGCTAATTGGCCTTTTAGGTAAAGGTCATATTTTATTAGAAGGTGTTCCTGGATTAGCAAAAACTTTGGCGATTAACACTTTGGCGCAGGCTGTTGATGGTAGTTTTAGCAGAATACAGTTTACTCCCGATTTATTACCTGCAGATGTTACTGGTACTTTAATTTATAACATGAAGGAGAATGACTTCTCTATCAAGAAAGGACCAATTTTTGCAAATTTTGTTTTAGCAGATGAGATAAACAGAGCACCTGCAAAAGTGCAATCGGCACTATTAGAAGCAATGCAGGAAAAGCAAGTTACCATTGGCGACGAAACGTTTGTTTTAGACAAACCATTCTTAGTAATGGCAACGCAAAACCCTGTAGAACAAGAAGGAACCTACCCATTGCCAGAAGCACAAGTTGACCGTTTTATGTTGAAAATAGTAATTGACTATCCTAAATTAGATGAGGAACAGTTAATTATGAGAGCCAATATGAAAGGTGCTTGGGATAAGGTAAATCCAGTAGTTTCTGTAAAACAAATTTTAGCAGCACAGGAAGCTATCAAAGACGTGTACATGGATGAAAAAATTGAAAAGTACATCCTCGACATTATTTTTGCGACAAGATATCCTGAAAAATATAGACTTACCGATTTAAAACCATTAATTTCTTTTGGAGCCTCTCCTCGTGGAAGTATCAATTTAGCAACAGCTGCTAAATGTTATGCCTTCATCAAACGTAGAGGTTATGTAATTCCAGAAGATGTTCGTGCTGTGGTTCATGATGTATTACGCCACAGAATTGGCATTACTTACGAAGCAGAAGCTGAAAACGTGACTTCTGAAGACATCATCAACAAAATTGTAAACGAGATAGAAGTACCTTAAAAATTGACAATTGATAATTGACAATTGATTATTAAGTTCTAATTAATCAATATTAAATATTCAATAGACAATTGAAAAAATGGATACTAAAGATTTACTAAAAAAAGTACGCAAAATTGAGATTAAGACACGGCGGTTGTCTGATCATATTTTTGGAGGAGAATACCATTCTACCTTCAAAGGGCGTGGTATGACATTTAGTGAAGTTCGTCAGTATCAATTTGGAGACGATGTTAGAAATATTGATTGGAATGTTACCGCACGTTACAGTGAACCTTTCATTAAAGTATTTGAGGAAGAGCGCGAATTGACCATGATGCTTATGGTAGATATTTCAGGTTCCGAATTATTTGGTACAGAACAGCAATTTAAAAATGAGGTAGTTACCGAAATAGCAGCAACCTTAGCATTTTCGGCTACTCAGAATAATGACAAAATTGGTTTGATTTTATTTTCAGACCAGGTAGAACTATTTATTCCACCTAAAAAAGGGCGTTCTCATGTATTGCGTATCATTCGAGAACTTATAGAATTTACACCAGAAAGTAAACAAACCAATATTGCCGAGGCTTTAAAATTCTTATCAAACGTAATGAAGAAGAAGGCTATCGTATTTCTACTTTCCGACTTTATTGCCGATGATTACGAGCGTACGATGAAAATTGTATCTGGTAAGCATGATGTTACAGGAATACGGGTTTATGATAAACGTGAAGAAGAGATACCTAATCTTGGTGTGGTGCAAATGTTAGATGAAGAAACAGGTGAAATGCTATTGGTAAACACCACATCTAAAAAAGTACGACAAAATTACGCTAGGTTTTATAGGAATAAGGTGAATTATTACAAAGAAACATTTTCACGCTCGGGTGCAGGGGTTATAGATTGTCGTGTGGATGAAAGTTACGTTAAAAAACTACTAGGTTATTTTAAAAGAAGAGGATAAATTGATTTAAAACAGAGTGTCAGGTTGAGCGCAGTCGAAACCTATTTTAAAATGAAGAAATTTTATTCAAATATATCAGAATCTAGAATCATGAAACAAGAGTTGGGGTCTAGTTGTGTGCGTATAGTACTTACTTGTTTCCTTTGCCTCTTTTCGCTTGTATCCTTTTCACAAGTTACCTCTTCTATAGATTCTACATCTATTAAAATAGGAGAGCAAATCACCTACAACATTCAGGTAGAAACCGACTCTACAAATTTAGTTGTGTTTCCAGAAGGGCAAACATTCACGCCTCTAGAAATGATAGAATCCTATGCTATTGATACGGTTAAAAGCAAGGACAAATTCAGCTTAATAAAAAAATACGGGTTAACACAGTTCGATTCTGGGAGCTATACTATTCCACGTCAAAAAATAATCGTTGGAGACAACACGTTCTTTACAGATTCGCTTAAAGTTGAAGTAAATGCGATTGCTGTAGATACTACAAAACAAGGACTGTACGATATTAAACCTCTAATTGAAGTAAAAAAACGTGGCAGCAATTGGTGGAAATACCTTGTGGTGACACTTTTAATTTTAGGCGTAGTTGCAGCTTTGTTGTGGTGGTTTATTTGGAGACAGAAGCCTCTAAGTGAAGAAGAAAAAATTGCATTATTGCCGCCATATGATAGAGCGAAACTAGCACTACAAAAACTAGATGAGAGTCATTATTTAGAACACGAGCAACTGAAAGATTACTATTCAGAGCTGACATTAATAATTCGTAAATATTTAGATGAAAAGGTGTACGACCATGCTCTGGAAAGTACAACGGATGAATTGATAAGTAAGCTGCGACTATTAAAGGATGGCAATCAAATAGATTTAAGCACTGAAACCATTAAGAACTTAGAAAGCATTTTAAGACGTGCCGATTTAGTGAAGTTTGCAAAGTCTGCTCCCGACGTGGCTTTAGCAGAACTAGATAGAAATACTATTGATGCTGAAATAGATCATGTAAAAGAAGTTCTTCCAGAGCCAACTGAAGAGGAAAAGCTTTTAGATGAACAATATCGAGAGGAACAAGAACGTAAAAAGAAACGTAAAAAAACATGGTTAACGGTAGGTATTAGCGTGTTTTTGCTGCTAGCAACTATCACTGGTTTCTCTTTAAAATACGGATTTGATTATGTAAAAGACACTATTATTGGTCACGAAAGCAAAGAACTTTTAGAGGGCGAGTGGGTAACGAGCCAGTACGGTGTGCCTCCAATAACCATATCTACGCCAAGAGTATTAAAAAGAATGCAGCCGCCAATTCCTGAGGAAGCCAAACAACAAGTGGAAATGACCATGTTTGGTTACGGCAGTTTATTGGAAGGGTTCCATGTGTATGTTATTACAACAAAATTGAACAATTTGGGCAACAATAAAATTGAATTAGAACAAATTGCAGAACAAAGTATAAAAATGATAGAGCAACAAGGCGTTGAAAATATGTTGGTTAAAAACGATAAATTTTCTACTCCCAATGGTGCTGAAGGTTTGAAGGTTCACGGTAGCGGTGATTTTCCAACATTGATGGAAGGGAAAAAACAAAAAGGCGAATACACTATTTTATTGTTTAATTCAGGAAACGTCTTTCAGCAAATCGCCATTACTTCTGAAGAAGATGATGTGTATGCTGATGACATAGTAGAACGAATATTAAATTCTGTAGAGTTACAGGATGAAGCGCAAGAACAAGAATAATGTTAGAAGGTATTGAGTTTTTAAATAAAGAATTGTTTTGGTTAATGTTACTACTTCCAGTAGCAGTAGTTTGGTATGTTTTTAAAAACAAAAAACAAACGGCAGAACTTAAAATATCTAGCTTAAAAGGCTTTAAGGTTACTAGTTCTTGGCTACCAAAATTAAAACACATTCTATTTGTATTCAGGCTATTAGCCTTGGCATTATTAATAACAGCGCTGGCAAGACCTCAGTCTGTTGATGTGTCCTCAAGAACAAAAACCACCAAAGGAATTGATATTGTAATGGCCATTGATGTATCGGCCAGTATGCTCGCCAAAGACTTAAAACCAAACCGACTAGAAGCTTTAAAAGATGTAGCATCTGAATTTATTAAAGGGCGACCTAACGATCGCATTGGTTTAGTAGAATATGCTGGAGAAAGCTATACTAAAACACCAATTACTAGCGATAAAGCTATTGTATTACGCTCATTAAAAAGCATAAAATACAATACGATTATAGAAGGCGGAACTGCTATTGGTATGGGTTTAGCCACTTCGGTAAACCGATTAAAGGATAGTAAAGCGCAAAGTAAAGTTATTATTCTATTAACTGATGGTGTAAACAATACGGGGTTTATCGACCCAAGAACAGCAAGTGAATTGGCTGTGGAATATGGCATTAAAACCTATACTATTGGGTTGGGCACCAACGGTATGGCATTGTCGCCAATTGCTATAGACCCTAGAACCGGGAGATTTCAATATGGGCGTATACAAGTTGAAATAGATGAAGAATTACTAAAGGAAATTGCTGATGCTACGGGCGGAAAGTACTTTAGGGCTACCAACAACGAGAAGTTGGAGGAAATTTACAAAGAGATCAATAAATTAGAAAAAACAGAAATAGAGGAATTTAAATTTTATAATTACGAAGAAAAGTATCGTCCGCTTGTATTATTTGCAGGATTTTTACTGCTTTTAGAGTTATTATTACGCTTTACTATTTTTAGGAGTTTTGTGTAGTTTGGAATTTAGAATTTTAATATTGGAATTTTAGAAAAATGTATCAATTAGATGAAAAAATATGGTTTTGGACGCTGGGAATAATCCCTGTAATAGTCCTTTTCTTTTTGGTGCTTCAATTTTGGAAACATAGAACACAACAAAAATTTGCGGATAAATTGCTAATGAAAAGGCTGAGTCCTGATGCATCTTTTTTCAAATCAACATTAAAAATTGTAGTGTTGAGTTTAGCTTTTCTGTGTTTCTCTATTGCGTTGGTAAACCCAAAAATTGGCACAAAACTAGAAACCGTGAAACGCGAAGGCGTAGATATTGTATTTGCTGTTGATGTATCTAAAAGTATGTTAGCTGAGGATATTGCACCAAACCGGTTAGAAAAAGCGAAGCAGTTGGTAACGCAAATTATAAATAATTTGGCCAATGACCGTGTTGGTATTATTGCTTATGCAGGAAAGGCGTTTCCGCAATTGCCAATTACCACAGATTATGCATCGGCGAAGATGTTTTTGAATAACATGAATACCGACATGTTGTCCTCCCAAGGTACAGCAATTAACGAAGCCATAAAACTAGCCACAACATATTTTGACGATGAAGAACAAACTAATAGAGTACTTATTATAATTTCGGATGGTGAAGACCATAGTGAGGCCGCCATCGATGTTGCAGAAGAAGCTAATGAAGAAGGTATTCGTATTTTTACTATTGGTGTGGGCGATGTTAAAGGTGGGCCTATTCCGTTAAAACGCAACGGGGTTGTAGTAAGTTATAAAAAAGATAATCAAGGAGAAACGGTAATTACGAAGCTAAATGAAGATACTTTGATAGGTATTGCTGAAGAGGCGGATGGCGCTTACATTAATGGAAAAGTAACCAATGATGTGGTAGAAAATATCAGGGAGATTTTAAACACTATGGATAAGACTGAATTTGAGGCAAAACAGTTTGCTGATTTTAAAGACCAATTTCAATGGTTTTTAGGATTTGGGATTTTCTTTTTATTTCTAGATATTTTCCTATTGGAGCGAAAAACAGCATGGTTGAAAAAATTGAATTTGTTTAACGAAAATTTTTAAATAAACTAAAGTTGTGGGAAAGCATAGGTTCTAGCAAACATGCCCGCGCTAGGGATTGAGGCATTTGTTGAAGCTCCTCGCAGAGAGCGACTGCCGAAAGCCCGACCCCGCTCTGAGAGCGCCAGCGAACGTAAGGGGGAGCGCCCAAATTTATAGTTTTTTTAACGCAAAAAAAATGACAGTTTTATAACTTAGAAATAAGGTTTTTTAAAATGAAAAAGTTAGTTGTATTACTTGTATTATGTGTATCGTTTTTTGGGTTTTCTCAAGATGATAAAACACGTGTGCTAGCCGAAAAACAAGCCAATAATTATGTTTACGAAGCCAACGAATTGGTGAGTGAAGATTTTGTTGCTGCCGAAATGGAATATAGAAAAGCGCTGTCTAAACAATCGGACAATATTGCTGGACTTTATAATTTAGGAAACTCTTACTACGAAAAAGGTAACTTTGAAGAAGCTTTATACCGCCACCAACAAACGGCCAAATTGGCGACCTCTAAAGATGCCAAACACAAAGCTTTCCATAATATGGGCAATGTGCTTATGAAAAATAAAAAGTGCAAGGAAGCGGTAGAAGCTTATAAGAGTGCCCTACGAAATAACCCTTCGGATGATGAAACACGCTATAATTTGGCTTTAGCTAAAGAGTGCGCAAAACAGCAGGAAGACGAAAATAAAGACGACGAGAATAAAGAGGACAAAGACAATAGCGACGATAAGAAAGACGAAAACAAAGAAAACAAAGACGACAAGAACGAGGAAAATAAAGATAAGAAAGACGGCGAGGATAAAGAGGACGAGAAGAAAGATGGTGAGGACAAGGAAGATGAAAAAAAGCCCGAAGACCAAAAAGAAGATAAGAATAAAGGCGATAAAGAAAAAGAAGATAAGAAAAAACCACAGCCAAAACCTGGACAATTATCGCCACAGCAAATTAAAAGTTTGTTAGAGGCTATGAACAACCAAGAACAAAAAGTACAGGAAAAAATGAATGCCGAAAAACAAAAAGGCGTGAAGGTTAAAACAGAAAAAGATTGGTAGCCGATTTTAGATTAACGACTAACGATTTTTGAAATTTGAACAAATGAAAACAAATGATTTAGAAGAAAGAGTAATAGATTTTACGGTTTTCATTATTGATATTGTTGAGCACATTAAAAAGACTTACGCAGGGAATTATTATGGAAATCAATTAATACGATCTTCAGGTTCTCCAGCTCTAAATTATGGTGAAGCAAGAAGTGCTGAATCTCACAAGGATTTTATTCATAAAATGGGGGTTTGTTTAAAAGAATTAAGAGAGAGTTACAATTGTTTAAGGATTATTTATAGAGCAAATCTTTATAATGGAAAAAAAGAAAAAATAATAAAAGCTATTGATGAAAACAATCAACTTATTTCAATTTTTGTAGCAAGTATTAAAACGTCTAGGAGTAATAATTCAAAAATCGTTAATAATTAATCCATATTCGTTAATTTTTATGAGGTTTATAAAACACATAGTATTTTTATTCATAATTACAACAACTGTGGCTTCAGCACAAGTAAAGTTTGAGGCCAAAGTAAGTAAGGAAAAGCTAGGTGTAAACGAAAGATTGCGCATAGATTTTGAGATGAATAAAGATGGTGATAATTTTAATCCTCCAGGTTTTAATGGTTTCACCGTTATTGGTGGCCCAAACCAATCTGTGAGTAATTCTTGGATAAATGGCGTTAGAACCTATAAAAAAACATATAGCTATTTCCTAGCACCCAAAAGCAGAGGTAACTTTACAATAGGGCAAGCAACTATTGAAATAGAAGGTGAAATTTATAAAACAACACCTATTAAGGTTGAGGTTACTGCAGCCATTGACAAACCTAAAGATCCCAACGACCCAGATTATGTAGCCTCTAACAATATTCATTTAGTCGCTGAAGTTTCAAATTCAAATCCTTATTTAAACGAAGCCATTAATGTGGTTTATAAACTATATGTAGCCCCAACAACAGGTGTGGATAATTGGCGTGAAATAGATATTCCTAGATACGATGATTTTTGGAGCCAGAATATAGATACCAAAGGACAACGTGTACAAAATGGCACTTATAATGGTGAGGAATATCGTTATTTAGTATTGCGCAAAACGGTTTTATATCCTCAGCGCACCGGAAGATTGAATATTGAGCCTTTATCATTAAATGTCTCTGTTCAAGTGCCAACAAACCGACGCGATATTTTTGGAAGCCGATTAATGACACGGGTAAACAGAACAGTTTCAGCCGGCAATAGAACCATTAACGTAAAGTCGCTGCCAGAAAAAGGAAAACCAGCAGATTTTAGTGGTGCTGTGGGCGATTTTAGTTTTAAGGTTACGGCGTCTAAAACAGAATTGGATGCTACGGAATCTTTACAAGCAAAAGTAGAAGTCCGTGGGAAAGGAAATTTAAAATTATTCAAGCTACCTAAATTAACACTTCCAAGTTCTTTAGAGGTTTATGAGCCCGAACACGAAGAAAATGTAAGCACGACAACAAGTGGCATGCAAGGAAGCATTTCAGATACTTACACTATTGTACCACAGTATAAAGGGAAGTATCCATTATCCAGCGTTTCATTTTCTTATTTCGATGTAAAAACCAAAACCTACAAACGCCTATCCTCTGACGAAATAATTATTAACGTACTGGACGGCCCCGTAAATACAAGTTCTGAAACCACCACCCCATCGAGTAATACGATAAAACAGACTGTGGTTTCAAACAATAATCAGTTTGCTTTTATTAAAACCAACACGGATTTGGTCACCACTAAAACGAGTTATTTTTTTAAATCGACATTGTTCTGGAGTTTATTGTTGGCACCTTTTTTAGCTATTCCTCTAGTAGTTTTAGTTAGAAGAAAAAAAGCCATTCGTGATGCTGATGTTACTGCAAATAAAATAAGAAAAGCAGATAGACTTGCTAGGAAATATTTAAAAGGTGCTAAAAAACAATTAGGAAAAAAAGAAGCGTTTTATGAAGCGTTAGAAAAAGCATTACACAACTATTTAAAGGCAAAATTACGTATTGAGACCAGCGATTTAAGCAAGGACAGAATACAAAATCTATTGCTAGAACGAAACGTTGAAAACGAAGTGGTAAACAATTTTATAGCCATTTTCGAAAATTGTGAGTTGGCACGTTATACGCCAATTACCAATGTTACCATGCAGGAAGACTATGAAAAAGCCGCAAAAACAATTTCATTAATAGATAAACAGGCACGTTAAGATGAAACACTTCTTTTACATACTAATTGTGCTGTTAAGCTTTATACTTTCTGAAGCACAAAATAGGACTCTTTTTGAGGAAGGCAATACGCTATATAATGAGGGGAAGTATGCCGAAGCCATAGATAAGTACATGGCCATTTTAGAAACTGATAAACACTCTGCCGAATTGTATTTTAATTTGGGCAACGCACATTATAGATTGAATAATGTAGCGCCCAGTATTTATTATTTTGAAAAAGCAAAACTTTTAGATCCTAATGACAGGGATATTGAAAACAATTTGGCCTTTGCAAACAATATGACCATTGATGCTATAGATAACATACCTGAAGTAGGGTTTTCAAAATTTATAAAAACCATAACCCATTCTTTAAATTTTGATGCTTGGGCAAAAATTGCAGTGGTCTTAGCTTTTCTATATGTGGTTTTGGTGTTGCTATACTACTTGTCGTATTCATCAGGGAAAAAACGTATAGCCTTTGTATCAAGTGTTATTTGCTTATTATCGTTGTGCATTGTGCTTGCATTTGCCTTTAATAAGTTTGAATTGGACAAAAAGAATAATCCAGCCATAGTTTTTGCACGGGAATCTCAAGTAAAAACAGAGCCAAATTTGCGTAGCGAAGAAGCGTTTAGATTGCATGAAGGTACAAAAGTTCAAGTGATAGATACTGTAAACAATTGGAAAAAAATAAAGCTTTTAGATGGCAAAACAGGGTGGATTGATAATGAAGATATTAAATTGTTGAAAGCTTTTTAAAAGCTAAAACGCTATACTATAAAAAAAAGAGCATCAAAATTGATGCTCTTTTTTTATATCATCTTAACAATAGCCAGGGATAAGGCTATATTATAAAATATATTTATGTATAATATATAATATATAAATAAAAATCAATGAAATAGTTTTTTAAAATTTGCACCGTGGTTTGAACGTGGTGTTAAAATCACTCAAATAAAAACTAAAACCGATTTTTATTTATTATGGAAACACATCAGTTAGATTATCTAAACAAAAAATCTACACTTTCAAAAATTTTAATCTCCCTTACATGGTTTATCTTCTTGGTAAACGCAGGATTAATAGCTTACTATTTTTCTGATTTTCCAACGTGGAGTTATAAGAGCATCTTTCATATTAATGGCTTTAGCATTGTTATTTGGACGGTAGTATCCTTTTTTAGTGGTATCGTTCAAATGTATTCTGCGAATTACATGAAAGGGTTTAAACTACAAAACCAATTCTTGTTTTTGTGTCTTAGCTTTTCATTATCGGTAATGCTATTCGTAATATCAAATCATGTCTTGCTTATGGGATTGTTTTGGTTTTTAATGGGTTTAATCATGTCTAAACTCATTGGGATTGATGCTGAATGGAAAGAAGCGCAACATGCATCAAAATTTGCAAGAACCAATTATTTTGGAGGCGCTATATGTTTTGCTTTAGGCGTTGCCTTGTTAGTTTACGTAACTGGTGGGCTCACAAGAACAGAAATATTAGCAAACCTCGAACTCGGCGCGCAATGGCAAATTACTTTAGCTTCGCTATTTATTATAGTCGCTGCTATTATTCAGTCGGCTATATTTCCATTTCACAGATGGTTATTGTCTGCGATGACCTCACCAACACCAGCATCTGCTTTAATGCATGCTGGGTTTGTAAATGGTGCAGGTATTTTACTCACTTTATTTGCTCCGCTGTTTTTTGAAGCGAATGTATTGTTATTAATATTCATTATTGGTGGTGTAACAGCTATTGTGGCGCAATTTAGTAAGCTACTTCAGGTTAATGTAAAACAAAAATTAGCATGCTCTACCATTGCTCAAATGAGTTTTATGGTAATGCAATGTGGGCTAGGGTTTTTCACTGCCGCAATTACACATTTAATTCTTCACGGTTTCTACAAAGCATATTTGTTTTTAACCGCCGGTGAAGAAGTACGCAATTCTTTACCTAAACCTCCAGAAAAAATGGTAATTAAGCCATTACAGACACTTATCATCATAGCCTCAGCAACATTAGGTGGTGTACTTTTCGGTTTCATAACCGGTAAAGGTATTGCATTGAATAGTGGTTTGTTTCTAACCTTTATAGTTGCCATTACGGTTGGTCAAGTAGTGTACAACATTATAAATCACGCTAACATTGAAGGCATTAAAAAACTAATCGTCACACCAATTTTAATTATTGCAGGTGTTGGTATTTACGCTTTAGTTTTTAATGGTGTAACCCTTTTAATGTCTGATATGCCAATGGCAAATGTAGCTATTGCTTTAACCCCGGTACACATCATATTTGGTGTTGTATTCCTTGTAGCCTTTCATATTATGTTATCTGGTATGTACCGCAAAATTCCTTGGCTTTACGTAAAGTTAATGAATGTATCTCAACCTTTAAACACATCTGTAGTTTCCTTTAAAAACAAATAAGTTATGACGAAAAGAGAACAAATACTTTTAAGCATAGAAGCAGCAACACAATGTATAGGAACCACATGGCCGTTATATTCCTTTGTGGCGTCAAACCCTTTATCTGGGTATGAAAAGTTACCTTTTGAAGAGGCTGTGAAGGAAGCGGGTCATTATTTAAAATCGAAGTCTTATCCTAGCACTTCAGTATACAGAACAGCTCTTGAAAAGAATGATATTGATAGAACACTTTTAATTGAAATTCTAAGAGAAGCCGAATATTTTGAAGCACCTGAAGCATACCTTGCTAAAATGAATGAAGAGACTGCACCAACGCAATCACATTCTAAGTTGGATGTGATTATGACGAAATGGTTGGCAGCGTTTATGGATGAAGGTATGGCCGAATGGCAAATGCCTTACAAGGAAAAAGGATTCTTTAAAGCATGGAAATTATTAGCTAGTTATGATAAGGATATTGGAAACCCAAGTTTAAAAAATATTCCAGACACCAGTATTGAAGCTCTTGAGCAAGTGTTAAGTGCGCACAATATTTCTAGTTACAACAAGTTGTTTACCGCACATATTTCTGCTTTACCAGGTTGGACGGGTTACATCAAACATAGAGCTACTACCAATACTGTATGGCAACAAGAATTTCCAATTACTATAGAAGATTATTTGGCAGTGCGATTAACCATTGCGAATCACTTAGGTTTTTCTTTAGAAGTTGATGAAAACACTAATGATGATACATCTCAAAACACCTTGAAATATCTTTGGTTAAAAGCTTGGGAGACATCTTTTCAAAATAAGTTAACATCAAATTTAGTTGCGCAAAGTGAAACTCTAAATTTAGAAGCGAATACAAAAGTACCTGATGCACAAATGGTATTTTGTATTGATACACGATCGGAACTTATCCGCCGTCATGTAGAAGCTTCAGGAAATTATGAAACTTTTGGCTATGCAGGATTTTTTGGAATTGCTGCCGATTATCAGCATTATCAAGAAGATATCAGCATCAAGTCCTGTCCGCCAATTGTAGGTTCACCATATAAGATAACAGAAACACCTCTTGAAAATACAGCAACCAAAGACGATACTTTCAAAAGAAATAGAAACATAGCGAAGTCTAAAACACGTATTTTAAAGCGTCTTAAAAATATGTTGCCGTCGTCTTTCGGGTTTGTGGAAGGTTCTGGTGCATTCTACGGATTGTCACTTATTGCGCAGTCTTTTATGCCAAAAGCTTTTTCAAAAGTGAAACATGATAAACTGGATTACGAATCATTTTGTGAACCACAAATAACCTATAATAACGAAACGCATAAAACAATTGCTCTAGAAGAAAAAGTAGCCATTGTAAAATCTGGTTTTGATTTAATGGGATGGGAGCAATTTGCGCCGTTAGTATTATTTGTAGGTCACGGTAGTAAAACGGCAAACAATCCTTTTGCTTCAAGTTTAGATTGTGGTGCTTGTGCTGCAAATCCAGGCAGACATAATGCAAGGTTATTGGCTGCTTTAGCTAATGAAAAAGAAGTAAGACGTGTTTTAGCAAATACACACAACATAAATATTCCAGAGCAAACTGTATTTATTGGCGCTGAGCACAATACTACTACAGATGAAATTGAATTGTTTGATAATCAAGTGCCAAAAACACATGATGGCCTTATAAGGGTGTTAAAAGAAAACCTACTTAAAGCACAAGAAACTGCCACAGCAGAACGACTTGGAGTAACTTCTGGAAGTGTAGCATTGGCACAAGCTAAATCTATTAACTGGGGCGAAACAAGACCAGAATGGGGACTAGCGAAAAACGCGGCTTTTATTGTAGGTTCTAGGAAATTAACCGCCTCTAGCAATTTAGATGGCAGATGTTTTATGCACTCTTACAACTGGAAATTAGACCCAGAAGGAAAAGCGCTAGCAGGTATTATGGGTGGCCCTATGGTAGTAACACAATGGATTAATAATCATTATTATTTCAGTACAGTAGATAATGATAAGTTTGGTGGAGGCTCTAAGGTAACGCACAATATTACAGGCCATTTTGGAGTGGTTCAAGGTAATGGAGGCGATTTAAAAATGGGCTTACCACTACAATCTTTAAAGTCTTCAGATACTGATATGTATCATCAACCACTAAGGTTAACTACAATTATTCATGCACCGCTAGAACATGTTGAAGCGATTATAAGGGCTAATAAACACCTACAAATGTTATTAGATAATGAGTGGATGTATTTAAAGGTTATGGATAGTAGTGATTCAAATCAGTTTAAAACATATTCTAAAAATTATAATTGGATTGAAACAATAACAGTGCCTTCAAATAAAAACACAGAAACAAAACAAGCTGTTGAAGTATCTAGGTATTAATACTTTAAATATTAAAAACAAACATTATGAAAAATAATAATTATAAAATATTAGTGCTTTCAGATTTAAAAGAAAAGTCCATTCAAGCTTTAAGCTATGCCGCTAAATTATCTAATGAAATTGATGCAAATGTTGAATTTTTTTATGCGAAATCTGCGACTGAAGTTGAGCAAACAGAAGACCCATTGTCGGCTATTAATATAATTACAGAAGTTTCCAAAAAAATAGATGAAAAAATTAAAAACTTGGTTGCGCCTATATCTAAAGATAATAATATTGAAATCAAGACCGCTTTTGCATATGGGAATGTTAAAAGTGAAATTAAAAACTACATTGAAATGTCCCGACCAGATATGATTATTCTCGGAGAAAGAGCAGGGAAAAGGTTTAAATTTCTTGGAGAGAATATAACACGTTTAGTAAATAAAAATTATAAGGGAGTTATTTTTGTAGCTACAGATAAGACTATTTTAGATGCTAATGGCGAAGTGTCTCTCGATAGTTTAGGGCTGAAAAACAATATAGATAACTATAATTTAGATTCTAAAAAAGAATTGACGGCTTAAACCGATATTTCACAAGTTAAATTAACACCTCCATAGTATAATAAATTATGCTATTGAGGTGTTTTTGTTTTAGAAACAATGTATCTGCTGTCGTTTTTTCCATAGAAATAACAAAATTAAAAGAGAGTCAGTTTTAAAAACTAAAGGGTTTTTAGGTCTAATAAAAGCCTAAACCACAAGTGCTATACATCATAAAATATCTAAAAAAAGAAATAAAACTTGCTCATAAAAAAACAACTGGATTTCTTCAATGGATATAAAAATTTTCAAAGAGTTTTACAAGCTTAATAAATATGTGTTATATTTAGTTTTTTAATAGTATAACTCGCAATGTTGAGAAACACAATCGCCATTTTATTAGTTTCTATATTCATGTTAATTGTAGTGACGCCTACAGTTATGATTCTTATTGATGATGATATAGATGTTTCTGAGATTTATGCGGCTTCAGAAGAAGAAAAGGAGAAAAGTCAAGAAAAGAATGGCGAAAAAGATTTTATAGTTTTAGAAATTCAGCACCCACTATCTACACGCATCACGAGTTTTGAGGAAAATAATTTAGAATACTGTTTGAAAATGTATAAAAAACCACATATTCAACTTTCTTTTCCTCCTCCAAAAAAAACATAACTGTTTTTCTATAAACTCAAATCAAATTTCTTACTAACTAAACCGAAAGCCTATTGCGCTTTGGTTTACAATTATTTATTTTATGTTTAAATATTTAAAAAACGACCTCCCCGCCAGTATTGTAGTATTTTTTGTGGCTTTACCTCTATGTTTAGGTATTGCCTTAGCCAGTGGAGCCCCATTGTTTTCTGGCCTTATTGCTGGCATTATCGGCGGAATAATCGTTGGTAGTATAAGTGGTTCTAAAATTGGTGTTAGTGGTCCTGCAGCTGGTTTAGCCGCAATTGTGCTTACTGCTATTGGTGCTTTAGGTGGCTACGAAAATTTTTTAGTGGCTGTTGTTATAGGTGGAGCAATTCAATTGTTATTAGGCTTTTTAAGAGCTGGAATTATTGGATATTACTTTCCGTCTTCAGTAATTAGAGGCATGCTTACGGGAATTGGAATCATCATTATCCTAAAGCAAATACCGCATTTTTTCGGTATGGATGAAGATCCTCAAGGCGATTTTGCATTTCTGCAAATAGATGGGGAAAATACACTAACTGAACTTTTAAAGGCTATTAATGCATTAATTAGCGGTAATGTTAGTATGGGCGCGACTATTATTGCAATAGTTGCGATGGCTATTTTACTATTATGGTCTAATGTTTTAAGTAACAAAGGAAAAATATTTCAACTTGTACAAGGACCTTTGGTTGCTGTAGTTGTAGGTATTGTTTTCTATATAGTTACCAAAGATGGTGCACTTGGCATAACAGACAATCACCTTGTGTCTGTACCTGTCCCAGGAGATTTCGATAGTTTTTTAGGTCAATTTACATTTCCAAATTTTTCTGCAATAACCAGAATGGATGTTTGGATAACAGGATTTACAATTGCTATAGTAGCTTCACTTGAAACCTTATTATGTGTAGAAGCCACGGATAAATTAGATCCGCACAAAAATGTAACGCCCACTAACCGAGAGTTATTGGCACAAGGCACAGGTAATATCATTTCTGGTTGTATTGGAGGATTACCAATTACACAAGTAATTGTTAGAAGTTCTGCAAATATTCAATCAGGAGGACGAACAAAACTGTCTGCCATAATTCATGGGTTTTTCTTGTTAATTTCAGTAATCTTAATACCTAAACTTTTAAATATGATTCCGCTATCTGTATTAGCAGCGGTATTATTTATTGTAGGTTTTAAACTAGCAAAACCATCAACGTTTATAAAAATGTTTAGCCTAGGTTGGAAACAATGGATTCCTTTTATAGTAACAGTTTTAGGAATTGTATTTATCGATTTACTTTGGGGTATCGGTTTAGGGCTAGCGGTTGGTATTACTGTAATATTGATTAAAAGTTTCCAAAATTCTCACTTTTTACATAAAGAAGGGGAAGATGTAGATGATGGTAAAATAAAAATGACACTTGCTGAAGAGGTAACCTTTTTTAACAAGGGAGCTATTCTCAAAGAATTAGATAATCTTCCACCCGATTCTTTTTTAGAATTAGATGTAAGTAAAACTAGGTATTTAGATAATGATATTATTGAAATATTAGAAGATTTTGCATTTAAGGCAAAAGAGCGAAATATAGATATTAAACTGGTGTCTGAACGCGGTGTTGTAGAAAACCCCGACAGTTACATCGAATTTTTTAAACTTAATAAACTTGGATAAGATTGTCTTTTAAAACAAAATTTTGATAACTTTATTACATGTACAGCCTGTATTAAGAAACATGAAAAACTATAAATTATGAAAAACACATATTATAATCAGTTATTAGTCAATAACAAGGAGTGGGTCAATGAGATGATTAAAAACGATAAGAATTATTTTAAAACCTTAGCCGAGGGACAAAAACCACCAGTTCTGTGGATTGGATGCGCTGATAGTAGAGTGCCTGCAAACCAAATTACCGGCACTTTGCCAGGAGAAATATTTGTGCATAGAAACATTGCTAATATGGTAGTACATACTGATATGAATATGCTCAGTGTATTAGATTATGCAGTAAATTTTTTAAAAGTAAAGCATATTATCGTGTGTGGACATTATGGCTGTGGTGGTGTTGCCGCAGCAATGCAAAACAAATCTTTGGGTTTGATTAACAAGTGGATAAGAAATATTAAAGAAGTATATAAAGATAATTATACTGAATTAAAAAATATACAAGACGACCAGAAACGTTTCGATAGACTAGTAGAATTAAACGTTAAAGCTCAAGTTTATGATTTGGCAAAAACATCTATTGTACAAAAAGCATGGAAAAATGATACAGGTCTTGAAATACATGGTTGGGTATATGGTTTAAATGACGGTATAATAAAAGATTTAAAAGTCTCGATGGATAGTACTGCGCACCTTGACAATATTTTTACTTTTGATTTAGATTAGGGGAAAAGAATAAAAAAACAGATTTATCTATAAAATTTGAAAAAGCCTCATAAACTTAATATTTATGAGGCTTTAATTTTAAAACGTGGTCCCACCTGGGCTCGAACCAGGGACTTTCTGATTATGAGTCAGATACTCTAACCAACTGAGTTATAGGACCCATTACATGAAATGTAATTCTCTTAAAAATAAGAGTGTGCAATATTACTATATTTCTTAAAACTCTACAAGAAATTTATTCCCTAATCTCTTGGCATAACTCTATAAGTACACCATTAGTGGATTTTGGGTGCAAAAACGCAACAAGTTTATTGTCTGCCCCTTTTTTGGATGTATCGTTTAACACTGTAAAGCCTTCCTTTTTTAGGCGTTTTATTTCGGCTTCAATATTGTCTACATCAAAAGCAATGTGGTGAATGCCTTCTCCTTTTTTTTCAATAAACTTCGCAATAGGACTATCTGGGTTTGTGGCTTCTAAAAGTTCAATCTTATTCGCGCCTACTTTAAAAAACGAGGTGCTCACCCCTTCGCTTTTTACCGTTTCAAGTTTATAATGTGGTTCACCAAAAAGCTTTGCAAACAAAGCGTTAGCGTCCTCCAAACTCTTTACCGCAATACCTATATGTTCTATTTTATTCATTAAACCTTACTTTTACAGAAAGATACAAAATATCCCTTATTTTTGCATCATATTTGCATGCAAGTCATTCAAAAAAACTATGGAAGAAAGTCAAAGACAAAAAAAAATAGGTTCGGTGTTACAACGCGATTTAGTGGATGTACTTCAAGGTGCCGCAACACAAGGCGGTATGCGCGGTGTAATTATATCGGTTTCTAAAGTAAAAGTTACAGTAGATCTATCGGTAGCCAAGGTGTATTTAAGCGTATTTCCTAACGACAAAGCGAAGCCTATTGTTGAAGGCATTAGAAGCAACACCCCGTTAATTCGCCATGAATTAGCGCAACGCACCAAAAATCAGTTAAGACGCATGCCAAATCTTGAATTTTTTATTGACGATTCCTTGGAGTATATAGACCGTATTGAACAGTCTTTAAAAGGTAAGGACAATCCTATTGATAACCCCGATTTACTAGATAAAAGAAAGAAGTCATAATTTGAATATTTCTTTATATATAGCCAAACGCTACCTGCGCTCCAAAAGTAGTAACAACGCTATTAATTTTATCACCATAATAGCACTTATTGGCGTGGTTTTAGGGGCCGCATCGCTTTTTGTGGTACTTTCGGGCTTTGCAGGTTTAAAAGATTTCACCTTACAATTTTCTACTATTGTAGATCCAGATTTAAAAGCCGAAACCATTATTGGCAAGTCCTTTACATTTACCGAAGCTCAGCGCAAGCAGCTTAACAAAATTGATGATATCGTATTGTATTCTGAAGTTATTGAAGAACGTGTTATTGTGTATTCCGAAGGTAAAAACTATCTAGCTAGTATAAAAGGTGTAGATGGCAACTACAACAAGGTAAGCGGCATAGACTCTGTAATTCCGCATGGCAGTTGGTTAACACAAAAAAGCAATCAAATTGTTTCGGGTTGGGGCGTGTCTCAAAACCTGTCTTTTGGAGTTTTAGACTATGGAAAGGCTTTAGACATGTACGTGCCAAAACCGGGAACCGGACAAGTTACCTCAACGAAAAACGCATTTAATGCTGTTAGGGCTATTAATGTTGGTATTTTTGACATTAACGAAAAACTAAATGATACATACGTTTATTCGTCCATAAGTTTAGCCCGCCAATTGTTAAACTATGCGCCCCATCAAATTTCAGCCCTAGAGTTTAAGCTGAGTGAAGATGCAGACCACGTTGCAATACAATCTCAAATTCAAACTATTTTAGGAAGCAACATTGTTGTGAAAAACCGTGTGCAGCTTAACGATGCATTGTATAAAATGCTCAATAGTGAAAATCTATTAATTTATCTATTGCTTACACTAGTTTCGGCACTACTAATCTTTAACGTTATTGGCTCTATTATCATGATGATTCTAGAAAAAAAACCCTCGTTAAATACCCTTTTCAATCTCGGCGTCCCTATAAAACACATGCGCAAAATTTTCTTTTTTCAAGGCTCCGCCATAACACTCATTGGTTGTGTTATGGGTCTGCTTTTAGGTTTTATAGTAGTGCTGTTACAGCAAACATTTGGGCTTGTTCCCATTACGCCAACACTGGCCTACCCTGTAAGCATAAAACTCGAAAACTTTATCATTGTGTTCCTTACCATTTCAGTTTTAGGTATTCTATCTTCGAAAATTAGTGCGACGAGAGTAACCGAAAAATTGGTTGCTGGAAATTAATATTTTTTGGGCGAGTTGCCATGAAAAATGGCAAACAGGCTTTCCGCTATATCTTTTTGCAGAAAAAGCAAAAAGGATGCCGCTGCAATCCTTCTCGCGGGGTGTGTTTGCCTAAGTCTATTTTCTATCAATATGCCCTAAACTTTTATTAGGAGCAATAACATCTCTTACGAGTTGCTTTAAAGCAGTGATTTCAGGAAAACCATTCATATCCTTTCGCGACCAAATTCTTCGGTTATTCGCATAAACTTCAAAAATGCCACCTGTACTAGGAACTAAAGTGAGTTCGTCAATCTCTTCGCTAAACGTTGTTAACAATTCTTGAGACATCCATGTGGCACGAAGCAACCATTTGCATTGCGTACAGTAGACGATTTTGACTTGGGTTTTCATTTTTTTGATTTAAAAATTATTGGTTAAAAGGTTCTCGCTACAATTCTCAAGCTTCGCTTGGTATCTTCAATCAAAATATATTTTGATTTCGATAATCTAAGAATCACTCGAACTGACAGCTATTTTTATAATTTACTTCAATTCAAAAATATAAATCTAGAGTATTGATAGCAACTTCTCCATTTGAGTAAGAATTCCCCCTTTTGGGGGTTAGGGGGCTTACGTAAACTGATAGCCCGCAAACTTCTCTTGCACCTCATCAAACGTGGCAAAAACATCTTTAGAATGGTCGCTGGTTACCATTTTCATGCGGTATTCCTTGAAGTGTGGAATACCTTTAAAGTAATTGGTATAATGCCTACGGGTTTCAAAAACCCCCAAGGTTTCGCCTTTCCAATCGATGGACATTTGCAAATGCCTGCGGGCTGCTTCCACACGTTCTTCTAAAGAAATTGGTGCTAAATGCTCGCCTGTTTTAAAGTAGTGTTTTACTTGCTTAAAAAACCAGGGATTGCCAATACTGGCACGCCCTATCATAGCGCCATCTAACCCAAATTCATCGCGCATTAAAGCTGCTTTTTCAGGCGTATCTACATCGCCATTTCCAAATACAGGAATATGCATGCGTGGATTGTTTTTTACGGCTGCAATAGGTTTCCAATCGGCTTCTCCCTTGTACATTTGTGCACGTGTTCGCCCATGAATAGCAATGGCTTTACAACCCACATCCTGTAAACGCTCTGCGACCTCAACAATTTTTATAGAATCATGATCCCAACCCAATCGGGTTTTAACAGTAACAGGCAAATTGGTGCGTTTTACCATTTCTGCTGTGAGCTTCTCCATCAAACACACATCTTTTAGAATACCTGCTCCGGCACCTTTACTCACCACTTTTTTTACGGGACATCCAAAATTAATATCTATAATATCAGGGTTAGATTTCTCAACAATGTCAATAGTTTGCAGCATACTATCTAAATTAGCACCAAAAATCTGTATGCCAACAGGGCGTTCTTTTTCATAAATATCCAACTTCATAACGCTTTTTGCTGCGTTACGAATTAAGCCTTCGCTAGACACAAACTCGGTATACACCACATCGGCGCCTTGCTCTTTACACAACGCACGAAACGGTGGGTCGCTTACATCTTCCATAGGTGCCAAAAGCAATGGAAACTCACCAAGTTCTATGTTGTCTATTTTTACCACGTCGTTAATTTGGTTTGCAAAATTACTGTTTTTTTCTCTGAAGTACCCAAAAACCATAAAACCCAAGTACTAATTCTCCAATAGTACCAAAAACGTAAAAAAGCGTAGGGGTACCATCTAGAACCAAACTTATAAGTCTACCAAAACCTAAACCTAGCATAAAAATTGTATTACTTACCAAGGCTAATTTTAAATAATTTGATTTGAAAACACCTAAAACCCAAAGTACAGCAAATCCTAAATATAAGCCCATGATGCTTTTGAAAAAACTACGCTCATCAATAGTATTTACATGAATATCAAATTGCAAACTTGGATTAAAACCATAAGCAAAAGCTACTGGTACCACAATTAACACTGAAATAATTAAATGTATTTTAGTAATAAAGTCCTGTTTGGTTTTAATCATTTCACCACTGAGTTTTTGCTAAAATACTAAACGCTTGCTTAGTTTAAAAAATCGAAGAATACAACACATAAAACTCCACTAAAAACGCATATCTTTGCTGGGTCTTTTTTTATGAAGATTGTTGACTATGAAAAACATTAGAAATTTTTGCATCATTGCACATATAGATCATGGCAAGAGTACATTAGCAGACCGTTTGTTAGACCACACCGGTTCTGTTACAGCCAGAGAAAAGCAAGATCAATTATTAGATAATATGGATTTGGAGCGCGAACGAGGTATCACCATCAAGTCGCACGCCATACAAATGGACTATGAATATAAAGGCGAAAAATATGTTCTTAATTTAATTGACACCCCTGGTCACGTAGATTTTTCCTATGAAGTATCACGCTCAATTGCTGCATGTGAAGGCGCACTTCTTATTGTAGATGCAGCGCAAAGTATTCAAGCACAAACGATTTCTAATTTATACCTTGCCTTGGAAAACGATTTAGAAATTATTCCTGTATTGAACAAGGTAGATTTACCAAGCGCAAACCCGGAGGAAGTTACCGATGATATTGTAGATCTCCTAGGTTGCGACCCCGAAGAGGTAATTCACGCCAGTGGAAAAACTGGATTTGGTGTAGATAATGTCTTATCTGCCATAATTGAGCGTATTCCTGCACCTAAAGGCGACCCTAACGCACCATTACAAGCCTTAATTTTTGATTCTGTTTATAATACATTTCGCGGTATTGAAACCTATTTTAGGGTGTTTAATGGTGAAATTAAAAAAGGGCAGCATATAAAATTCGTTGCTACAAATAAGGATTATTATGCCGATGAGGTTGGGACGTTAAAACTTAATCAAGTAGCAAAACAAAGTATAAAAACAGGTGATGTTGGTTACTTAATAACTGGTATAAAAACCGCAAAAGAAGTAAAAGTAGGTGATACCATTACAGATTTTGCAAAACCAACTACTAATATTGTTGAAGGCTTTGAGGACGTAAAACCTATGGTATTTGCGGGTATTTACCCTGTGGATACTGAGGATTATGAAGAACTTCGGGCTTCTATGGAAAAGTTACAACTAAATGATGCTTCTTTAGTCTTTCAACCAGAGAGTTCAGCAGCCTTAGGGTTTGGGTTCCGTTGTGGATTCTTAGGTATGCTTCATATGGAAATTATCCAAGAACGTTTAGAGCGAGAGTTTGATATGACGGTGATTACCACTGTACCAAACGTATCCTATCACGCCTTTACCAATAAAAATCCGGATGAAATTATTGTTGTAAATAATCCATCAGATTTACCAGAACCTTCAACTTTAAATCGTGTTGAAGAGCCTTTTATAAAAGCTACAATTATCACAAAAGCTGATTTTGTTGGTAACGTTATGTCTCTTTGTATAGAAAAACGAGGGCTTATTATCAATCAAACCTATTTAACCACAGAGCGTGTTGAATTAACGTTCGAAATGCCTTTAGCCGAAATTGTTTTCGATTTTTATGACAGACTAAAAACCGTTTCTAAAGGCTATGCCTCATTTGATTATCATCCAATTGGAATGAAACCATCTAAATTGGTGCGTTTAGATATTTTACTGAATGCCCAATCTGTTGATGCGCTTTCAGCATTAATACATACCGATAATGCACAGCACATTGGAAAAAAGATGTGTGAAAAATTAAAGGAATTAATTCCTCGTCAACAATTCGATATTCCAATCCAAGCTGCTATTGGGGCAAAAATTATATCTAGAGAAACCGTAAAAGCACTTAGAAAAGATGTTACGGCTAAATGTTACGGTGGTGATATTTCTCGTAAACGTAAACTTTTAGAGAAGCAGAAAAAGGGTAAAAAACGTATGCGTCAAGTAGGTAATGTAGAGATACCTCAGCAAGCGTTCATGGCAGTACTAAAGCTTAATGATTAACCAGAAATTCCTTTGAAAAAAAGGGATCTCTTTATTGATAACAAAACTTAATAGTACCAAAAAAAATACTCCCATTGTCACTAGTGTGGAATTTAGCTAAATCCCAGCTATAAACTAATCCAAAAAGCTTCTATTAAAAGCTATTCTAGTTTTAGGAATAGCTTTTTTTATTTTCCTCATGCTTTTTAAATAAATTATCGATATTCTTCAATAGTAATTACTATAACTCCAAAATTTTTATTAAAAATTTCTTGTAAAGTAAAAAACACCTGTTTTTCTTTAAAAGTGTTTTCGTTTAAAATTGTTAATAAATTATTTTGTAAATTACATCTCTAGCATTGTTATGTTCAGCAACATATTGCTAGGTATCCCAAAAACACAGTGTTTTAATCGGTTGGCATAGGTAGTAGGTTGCTCTAAAATACAGAAGTTGTTATTAACAATTTCGCATTGTTTTGTAATGTACCTTACTATATTTCAAACGATTACAGCATTATAAAACTGATTTAATAATTTTTAAAATAATAGCTAAAAAAGAAGGTATTGTATCCTACTAATTTCTTTCTTTTGATGTTGATTTTGTAATTGAAAATCCATTCTTAATTTTATATGAAGGCACTTTTTTACACACGAGAATTTCCACCATATGTTTATGGAGGCGCTGGCGTACATGTTGAATATTTAGCAGATGAGCTGTCGAAACTAATGGAGTTGGATGTAAGATGTTTTGGGGATCAAAATTCTAAAGATGGTAATTTAAGTGTGAAAGGGTTTCCTTTTGAAGATGGGGTTTTTAAAAATTCAGATGATAAACTAAAATCGGTTTTTAAAACACTAAGCACCTCACTTCATATGAATGCCGATGCGGTAGATGCTGATGTGGTGCATTGCCACACATGGTATGCGCACTTTGCTGGTATTGTTTCAAAATTGTGCTATGGCACACCATTAGTAATTACCACGCACTCGTTAGAACCATTGCGCCCATGGAAACGTGAGCAATTGGGCAGAGGCTACGATGCATCATCTTGGGTAGAAAAAACGGCTATTGAAATGGCAGATGCTTTAATTGCCGTCTCTGAAGAAACCAAAGAAGATGTTATTAAACATTTTAATGTTGATGAAGATAAAGTTAAGGTGATATACAACGGTATTAACTTGCAACAATACGTGCAAACTTCTGAAAGTTCAACGCTTGACGAATATGGTGTTAACAAAAACAAACCTTATGTGCTTTTTGTAGGTAGAATTACGCGCCAAAAAGGTATTATTCATTTAGTAAATGCTATAAAGTATATAGATCCAGATACACAAATAGTACTTTGTGCTGGTGCTCCTGATACCAAGGAAATTGGTAAAGAAATGGAAGATGCCGTAAATGAGGTGAAGCGAACACGTGATAACGTGATTTGGATTGATAAAATGGTAACTAAGGAAGAGATTATCCAACTGTACTCTCATGCCGATGTGTTTTGTTGTCCGTCAATTTACGAGCCTTTCGGCATTATTAATATTGAAGCCATGGCCTGTAATACGGCAGTAGTTGCTAGTGAGGTAGGTGGTATTAAAGAGGTAGTAGTTCATGGCGAAACCGGTCTGTTAATTCCGCTAGAACAACAAACCGAGGCACCTTTTGAACCTATTAATCCTGATAAATTTGCTAGAGATCTGGCAGATGGTGTAAACAAAGTGATTTCAAACAAAGACCTTAGAGAATCTATGGCCACTAAAGGAAGAAAGCGGGTAGAAGATTATTTTGATTGGGTGGCAATAGCAAAACAAGTAGAAGAACTATACAGATCATTAATATAAAACGAAACAAAAATTACTAAAAACAACTAGATATGATTAATAATAAGGTGTTGTCTATTATTTTAGGTGGTGGACAAGGATCAAGACTGTATCCTTTAACTAAGGACAGATCAAAACCAGCAGTTCCAATCGCAGGGAAATACCGTTTGGTAGATATTCCTATTTCAAACTGTATCAACTCTGATATCAAACGCATGTACGTTTTAACACAATTTAATTCGGCATCGTTAAATCGCCACATAAAGAATACATATCACTTTAGTTTTTTTAGTAGTGCTTTTGTGGATGTACTAGCTGCAGAACAAACACCACAAAACAAAACTTGGTTTCAAGGTACTGCTGATGCCGTACGCCAAAGTATGCATCACTTTTTAAGACATGATTTTGATTATTTTTTAATACTATCAGGAGATCAATTATATCAAATGGATTATGATTTGATGATAAATGCTCATGAAGAAAGCGGTGCGGAAATTTCTATTGCAACAATACCGGTAACAGCTAAAGAAGCCACGGAGTTTGGGATTTTAAAATCTGACGATAAAAATGTCATCACATCTTTTATAGAAAAACCAGCTGCAGACCTATTATCTGAATGGACTTCAGAAGTAAGTGGCGATATGAAAAACCAAGGACGTCATTATTTAGCATCCATGGGTATTTACATTTTCAATAGAGATTTGCTAGTGAAACTTATGGAAAATCCTGATACTAATGATTTTGGTAAAGAGATTATCCCTGGCGCTATAGATAAACACAAAACCTTGAGCTACCAATATGAAGGCTATTGGACAGATATTGGAAATATCGACTCGTTCTTTGAAGCAAATATTGGCTTAACAGACGATATACCAAAATTTGATTTATATGATAAAAGTAAGCGTATTTACACTAGGGCAAGAATGTTGCCAACTACAAAATTAGCCAATACGGTTGTTGAGAAATCTGTTATTGCGGAAGGGTGCATCATCAGTGCGGCAAAAATTGAGAAATCTGTTATTGGTATCCGTTCTAGAATTGGAGACGAATCTACCGTTATTAACACCTATATGATGGGTTGTGATAAGTATGAAACACTTGAGGAAATAAATCAAAACAAGACTGAAATTCTCATGGGAATTGGGCAACGTTGCTTTATTAAAAATGCTATTATTGATAAAAATTGTCGTATTGGTGACGATGTAAAAATTAATGGAGGAAAGCATTTGGAAGATACAGAAACTGACGACTATTGTATTAAAGACGGTATTGTGGTGATTAAAAAAGGAGCTGTTCTACCAAAGAAATTTACCATTCAATAAATCTCATCTTACTTTTTTAACCAACAAACTAGTATGCAAGACCAAAAAAGAGTTGTAATAGACTATGTTTCACCAAGCGTTAACTGTGGTGATTTTTATATCAAACGTGTTGTAAATGAAATTGTTAATGTAAGAGCTTTTATTCTAGCCGACGGCCATGATGTATTGGGAGCTTCAGTGTTGTTAAAGCACGAGAGCGATAAAACCTGGAGCGAATTTAGAATGACCTTAGATTTTAATGATGAATGGCAAGCTGCTTTTTCAGTAGAAAAACAAGGGTTTTACAACTATAAGGTTGAAGCATGGGTAGATTACGCCTTAAACTGGCAACATGGTATCATTAGAAAGATTGAAGATGGCCAATATGTGCGTTCTGAATTGTTGGAAGGCGCTGAATACGTCGCTCAAATTCTAAAAAAGGTCTCTTCAAAAGAGGACAAAGACTATTTAAAACACCTTGAGTCTATTTTTAAAAATGAAGATGCTTATGGCGAAGCTATAAATGAAGCGGTTTCAGATAAGCTTCATAGCATTTTCTATAACCATCCTATTAAACATCTAGAAAACACCTCTAAAACGTTTCAGGTGTATGTAGACAGAAAAAAAGCGAGGTTCAGTACTTGGTACGAGTTTTTTCCCCGTTCTGCTTCACAACAAGAAGGGGTACACGGTACGTTTAAAGACTGTGAGCGTTTACTCCCAAGAATAAAAAATATGGGGTTTGATGTAGTGTACCTACCTCCTATTCATCCTATTGGTGAGGTAAATAGAAAAGGTAAAAACAATACCACTGAAGCAAAAGAAGGTGATGTTGGCTCTACATGGGGCGTTGGTTCAAAACATGGAGGCCATAAATCCATACATCCACAATTGGGTAGTTTAGATGATTTTAAGTCCCTGATTCAAAAAGCAAAAGAGCAAGATTTAGAAATCGCTATGGATTATGCTTTGCAAGCAGCTCCAGACCATCCTTGGGTAAAAGAGCACCCCAAATGGTTTAAATGGCGACCTGACGGTACGGTGCAATATGCCGAAAACCCACCAAAAAAATATCAAGACATTTTACCCATTTACTGGGAAAGCGAAGACTATAAGGCGCTTTGGGACGAATGTCTAAGTGTTTTAATGCATTGGATAGATTGTGGTGTAGAAATTTTTAGGGTAGACAACCCACACACAAAACCTTTCTATTTTTGGCATTGGATTATTACCAAAGTAAAAGAAAAGCACCCTAATGTTATATTTTTAGCGGAAGCATTTACAGCTCCAAAAGTAATGCAACAATTAGCAAAACAAGGCTATACCCAATCCTATACCTACTTTACTTGGCGAAATACCAAACATGAATTAATAGAGTATGTTGAAGAATTAACCAAAACAGAACTTCGGGAATACATGCAACCTAATTTTTGGCCAAATACGCCAGATATTAATCCATTTCCGCTTCAAGGTACTGGAGAATCTAAACATATACAACGCTATGTATTGGCCGCTACCTTAAGCTCCAGTATTGGTATTTATGGGCCAGTTTTCGAGTATATGTTATCTGATTCATTGCTTGGTAAGGAAGAATATCTCAATTCTGAAAAATTCCAGATAGCACATTACGATTGGAATATTCAAAATAAGCTCACCACAGTGATTGCGAAAATCAATTACATCAGGCACCATAATGAAGCACTTCAGCAAACAAACAATATAAAATTTTGTTATGTTGAAAACGATAATTTAATGGCCTTTTACAAATGGAACGACGCTAAAACCAATCATATTTTTGTGGTAATAAGCTTAGATGCGCACAATTCGCAACAAGGCACCGTACAACTACCGTTACATGAATTGGGCGTTCACGCGGGACATCATTTGGAAATGCATGATTTAATAACCGATAATCGCTACAACTGGCATAGTGAATGGAATTTTGTGGAATTACACCCCACACTACCGTTCCATATTTTCAATATTAACAAGTAAATATATGCCCGAAACCGCTTCTAAACATAACATAAAAGCACCTTTAGTTTTTGATGTTGCCTGGGAACAACTTCTAGACGACTCTAACTTTATAACAGTGTTTTTATCTGATGTTTTAGAAGAGTACATTCAAAAACAGCGTTGGTATGGTGGAAAGGCCAGCAAGTTAAAATACATAGAATTATCTGAATATTTTAGGATTCAGCAGAATGAAGAAGTGTATTACGGATTGATATTAGAAGTAAATTTTGTTGAAGCCTTTTATCAACACTATTTTTTACCTATCGCTTTTGTAACCGATGAAACCTTAGCAGATAAAGACAGAATATTACCCATTTCCATAAATGGTAGCGAAGGCTATATAATTGATGCCGTTAACCTTGAGGCCTTTAGAAAATTAGCTTTCGAACGTATTTTAACTGCCGAACCAATAGACCGTACTAAGGTGAGGTACCATAAAAGTGCTTTACTTGAAGATACATCATACGTATCATCAAAATTTATGGGCCTAGAACAAAGCAACACATCCATTATTTATAACAATAGTTGCGTATTAAAGTTCTTTAGAAGGATTTACTCTGACAAGAATCCTGACTACGAAATGAGCCGATACTTATCTGAAAAACAAGATTTTAAAAATACGCCTCCGTATTTAGGGAGTATCAATATTATTGATTCTGAAAAAGATATCATCACGATTGCCCTAATGCAAAAACTAATTCCAAACGAAGGGGATGCGTGGGATTATATGTTAAAGGAGTTTCAAAGGATATTTAAAGCGTTTCATGATAAAAATATCACGATAAGCGATGTTCCAAAAACAGAGCAATTTTTAAAACTTAACATTAATGATATCCCTCCAATCCTGATAGATTGGGTTGGTTTAGATTTTTTAAAGAAAATTCAAACTCTAGCAAAGCGTACTGCAGAGATGCACGTAGCTCTAGGCTCGGAGTTTGAAGAAATGGCATTTACACCGGCGCATTACAATGGTGATTATGAAGTTTGGCTAAAAAACAGATTGCTGTATCAGTTTCAAAATAGATTAAATACAGTAGAAAACAGTCTGCACAAACTAGATGGGATGGCACTGGAGTTGGCTCGGGAATTTTTGAATAAAAAGAATAGTATTAGAAAACGTTTTGTGAATTTTGATTGGACCAAACTTAAAGGGCAACGCATCAGGGTTCATGGTGATTATCATCTAGGGCAAATTTTAGTAAAAGACAACGATTTTTATATCTTAGATTTTGAAGGGGAGCCCGAAAGTACCATTCGTGATAGAAAAGTAAAACAACCTCCTTTAAAGGATGTTGCCGGTTTATTCAGAAGCTTTCATTATGCCATTTATACCACAATTTTCAATTATTCTGAAACAGAAAAAATCGCAGCGCTTTTTTCGGCAGGAGAGGTACTATATGATTATATTATCGGTTTATTTTTAGGTACTTATATTAGTGAGGTTAGAGATGCTAATTTAAATATTGGCTATAACCAAGAACGCATATTTTTATTAAAATACGCCTTGTTAGAAAAGGCGGTTTACGAGTTAGGTTACGAGCTTAATTCTCGCCCGCAATGGGCAATTATTCCTTTAAAGGGAATTTCAAACATTATAAATAACTAACAACAAACTATGGCACACGTTAAACCGTACAGTTTATTTACAGAATTCGATATTAACCTCTTCAAAGGAGGAAAACATTTCCGCCTTTATGAAAAGTTCGGGTCGCATCTTGTTACCGTTGATGGTATTGAAGGCACATATTTCGCTGTTTGGGCACCAAGCGCCAAACAGGTCTCTGTAATTGGAGATTTTAATTTTTGGATGGAAGGAGAACATCAACTTAATGTGCGTTGGGATGCCAGTGGTATTTGGGAAGGCTTTATACCATTAGTTGGAAAAGGCGCTATATACAAATACAAAATACAGAGCCATCATAATGATGTAAAAACCGAAAAAGCAGATCCGTATGCAAGACGCTGTGAGCATCCACCAAAAACGGCCTCTATTGTTTGGGACGATAATTACAAATGGAAAGATAGTAATTGGATGAAGAAACGTAAAAAGAATAACGCTATTGATGCGCCTTATTCTGTTTACGAAGTACATTTAGGCTCGTGGAAAAAAAACGTAGAAGAAAACCGTTTCATGTCATATCATGAATTGGCTGATGATTTAGTAAACTACGTTAAAGAAATGAACTTTACACACGTAGAGTTAATGCCTATTATGGAATACCCATACGATCCATCTTGGGGTTATCAATTAACGGGCTATTTTGCCCCAACATCACGTTATGGTTATCCAGAAGAGTTTAAATTCTTAGTGGATAAGCTCCATCAAAACGATATAGGTATTATTTTAGATTGGGTGCCATCACACTTTCCTGAAGATGCACACGGGCTCGGGTTTTTCGACGGATCACATTTATACGAACATCCCGATAGGCGCAAAGGTTACCACCAAGATTGGAAAAGTTTAATTTTTAACTATGAGCGAAATGAAGTACGTTCGTTTTTAATCAGCAATGCTATTTTTTGGTTAGACCAATATCATGCTGACGGATTAAGAGTTGACGCCGTTGCCTCTATGCTGTTTTTAGATTACTCTAGAGAAGATGGCGAATGGGAACCAAATATTTACGGTGGAAGGGAAAATCTTGCTGTTATTGACTTTTTAAAGCAATTAAACGAAGAAGTTTATGCGTCTTTCCCAGATGTGCAAACCATAGCTGAAGAATCTACGGCTTTTCCAATGGTATCTAAACCAACTTTTATGGGAGGCTTAGGTTTTGGAATGAAATGGATGATGGGCTGGATGCACGATACATTGGAATATTTTGCAAAAGACCCTATATATAGGAAATATCACCAAAACGAAATTACTTTTAGTTTGGCATATGCATTTACCGAAAATTTTATGTTGCCACTATCGCACGACGAAGTAGTATACGGTAAAAACTCCATTTTAGGACGAATGCCTGGAGATGAATGGCAACGTTTTGCAAATTTAAGGTTGTTATATGGCTATATGTTTACGCATCCTGGAACGAAACTTTTGTTTATGGGTGGTGAATTTGGGCAATACAATGAATGGGATTTTCAGGGTAGTTTAGATTGGAATTTATTAGATTTTAAACCCCACGAAGACACTCAAAATTACTTTAAACACCTAAACAAACTTTATAAAAATACACCAGCGCTTTATGAAAAAGCCTTTACTAATGAAGGATTTGAATGGATTAGTTATGACGATCATGAAAATTGCGTGATTTCGTATATGAGAAAAGGTTATAATGAAACGGAAAGTGTAGCTGTGGTATGTAACTTAACACCTTCCGTTAGAAAAAATTACAAAATAGGCGTACCCTTTAAAGGTAAGCTTGTTGAGATTTTTAATAGCGACAGTAAGGAATTCGGAGGAAGCGGTATTGCTAATAAAAAACAAATCACAATTAAAAAAGAAATTTGGAATGGTAAGGCATATTCTGCAGAAATAACACTGCCGCCTCTTGCTATTACTGTTTTTGAGTTTAAATAAAATGCCCATAGACGAAAATTAGATTTATCTTAAGGTGCTACTAGGCGCTTATAAAACTATATTTTAAAGTGCGTAATTACCGTATTGCGCACTTTTTTTATTGTTCGGTTTCAAAAAAGAAGCTTTTAAAGTAATTTCTTAACAATATTATACTGTTAAAAGCGGTTTTTTCAAATTCCATCACCAACTGAGACCATAAAAAATAGCCAATTAATACATTCTTAAAAACTTAATGGTTTAACCTAACTATTATTATATTTTGTCTAATTAATTAACCCTTTTTTTGATAAAAATAACGTATTCAAGCATTTAAAATTTAGTACTTTCGTTAATTAATTTTAATACTCGTTTGCATGATATTAAATACAGAATTAGAATATAAAGGGAATTTATTTCCGTCAAAAATAGTCAAGTACGAAAAAAACCTTAACGTGCTCTCATTTACTGCCGATAATGGCGTAGTTTTAGAGGTAACCGTACGTCGCGATAGTATTTTGCGATTCAGATTTACAACAACTGGTATTTTTGAAAACGACTTCTCTTATGCTATTACAAAATATGCAAGTAGAGGTTACAACCACTTAGAAGTAACCGAAGATGATGACTATTACATTATAACAACATCAAAGTTAATCTGTAATATTTCAAAAACAGATTTAAGAGCTTCCATTTTTGACGCTAAAGACAAAACCTTAATTTGTGAAGACGAACTAGGATTCCACTGGGAAGAAAGTTATGAGTTTGGTGGTGATGTTGTAAAAATGTCTAAAACGGCACAACCTGGTGAAAGCTACTATGGCCTCGGAGACAAGCCTGTAGACAACAATCTAAAAGGTAAGCGTTTTGAAAATTGGGTGACAGATTCTTATGCTTACGGAAGAGAAACAGACCCTATCTACAAAGCAATTCCGTTCTATACAGCGTTACACCATAAAAAAGCTTACGGCATCTTTTTTGATAATACGTTTCGTTCGTTCTTCGATTTTTGTTCAGAACGAAGAAATATCACAAGCTTTTGGGCGCATGGTGGCGAAATGAATTATTATTTTATTTACGGGCCCGAAATGTCTGAGGTTGTCGCCAATTATACAGACTTAACTGGTAAGCCACATGAAATGCCTGCACTTTGGACGTTAGGATACCACCAGTGCAAATGGAGTTATTATCCGGAGTCGAATGTAAAAGAAATCACCGCTAAATTTAGAGAACTACAAATTCCTTGTGATGCCATTTATTTAGATATCGATTACATGGAAGGGTTTAGATGCTTTACTTGGAGTAAGGAATATTTTCCAAACCCTAAACGCATGGTAAAGGAATTAGCGGATGATGGTTTTAAAACTATTGTTATTATAGATCCGGGAATTAAAATAGACATGGATTATTCTGTGTTTAAGGAAGGGCTAGAAAAAGACTATTTCTGCAAGCGTGCCGATGGCCCTTATATGAAAGGTAAGGTATGGCCTGGTGAATGTTACTTCCCAGATTTCACCAATCCAGAAGTAAGAGACTGGTGGTCTAATCTTTTTAAAGAACTAGTAGAAGATATAGGCGTAAAAGGTGTTTGGAACGATATGAACGAGCCTGCAGTAATGGATGTTCCAGGAAAGACCTTCCCTAACGATGTTAGGCATGATTATGACGGGAACAATTGTAGTCATAGAAAAGCACATAACGTTTACGGTATGCAAATGGCACGCGCCACATACCAAGGCTTAAAAAAATTCTCTTATCCAAAACGACCTTTTGTGATAACAAGAGCTGCTTATTCTGGTACACAGCGTTATACCTCAAGTTGGACGGGTGATAACATCGCAACTTGGGATCACTTAAATATTGCAAATCTACAGGCGCAGCGTATGGCAATGTCAGGATTCTCATTCGTAGGATCAGACATTGGTGGTTTTGCAGAACAGCCTAACGGTGAATTATATGCGCGTTGGATACAATTAGGTATTTTCCACCCATTCTGCAGAACGCATTCTTCTGGGGATCATGGAGACCAAGAACCTTGGGCTTTTGGGAAAACCATTACAGATGTTGTTCGTAAGTTTATTGAGTTAAGGTACCAGTTATTACCTTACTTATACACAGCGTTTTGGCGATATGCAGAGGAAGGTATTCCAATTTTAAAATCATTAGTACTTTACGATCAAGAAGACCCTCAAACACATTACAGAAACGATGAATTTGTTTTTGGTGAAAAAATATTGGTGTGTCCTGTAAACGGTCCTAACCAAAAAGGCCGTCGAATGTATATTCCAAGAGGTAAATGGTATAATTTCTGGACGGATGAGTTGGTAACGGGAGGGCAAGAGGTCTGGGTTGATGCAGATTTAGACAGTATGCCAATTTTTGTTAAAGAAGGTGCTATAATACCTAAATATCCTATTCAACAGTATGTTGGTGAGAAAACCATTGATGAATTATCGCTCGATGTATATTATACAGAAGGTAAAGAAGAATCTATGATATATGAAGATGCTAATGACGGGTATGATTACATTAAGGGTAGATATAGTTTAAGAACATTTAAGTTGCTAGGAAAGAAAAATGAGTTGATTATCCAGCAACACAAAACAGGGAAGTTTACAACAACATACAAGACCTTTAAGCTGAAATTACATGGGTTGCCTTTTAAAATTAAAAAGGTACAAGTGGATAATGTTGATATTAACTTAAAAGACTTGAAGATTAACGGAGATAATTCTTTAACCTTAACAAAAGAATTTACTGAATTGCATATTGTTGGGTAAAATATCTCAATTTATAGTAATGAAAGCCTTTACTTAAAGAAATAAGTAGAGGCTTTTTTTATTACCTTCATCAAAATCAATTGGAGTAACACAAAAATAAAAATTCCACCATTTCATTACCTTTAACGCCACAATTCCTATAACTTGAAATATACCTACCCAAAAAAAGAAAAACTCAAAAGCAAAAAACTGATAGAACAATTGTTCACTGAAGGACAATCAGTTTCTGCTTTTCCTTTGCGTCTAGTATATTTAAGCACGACTTTTAATGAAGACGTTTTGGTAAAAACCGGAGTTTCGGTTAGTAAACGCCATTTTAAAACCGCAGTGGATAGAAATAGAATAAAACGTTTACTAAGAGAGGCTTACAGGTTAAATAAAGCGCATTATTTTAACAATTTAACAACACAACACGCGTTTATGATTTTGTACATTGGCAAAGAAAAACCCACATTTGCCCAAGTTGAAACCAGTATGAAACGGCTATTTGAAAAATTTCTAACCGTCGGTTCAAACGATTAAAACATGTGTTATGAAATTATTATCCTACTTTTTGTTGCTTACATTGCCTTTATTGTGCTCGTCCCCTCCATCAGAAAATGACACTTTTACATCATCTCCTGAAGCTGTTTACAAAGACGCTTCGACTATTAATGGTTTGGTATCACCCATACCCGAAGAAGCGCCTCAAAAAATAATAAAGACCTCCTGCTTAAAATTTGAAACACAGGACTTAGAAAAAAGTTATCATCAAATTATTTCAGCAGTAAAAGCCAATAAGGGTTTTGTGCAAGACGATAACTCTAATAAATCTTATAACACAATTACAAGGAGGTTAACTATAAGAGTTCCAACCTCAAACTTTCAACCCACAATAGATTCTATTAGTAAAAATATATCTTATTTCGACAATAAACGCATTTCAGCCAAAGATGTAACTGAGGAGTTTATAGACTTAGAAGCGCGATTAAAAGCAAAACAGACTTTAGAAAAACGTTATCTAGAGCTTTTAGACAAAGCTAAAAATGTTAAGGAAATTCTCGAAATTGAACGAGAATTATCTAATATTAGAGAAGAAATTGAAGCAAAACAAGGGCGTTTAAAATACCTTCAAAATAAAGTATCGTTAAGTACAATTGATATTGAATTTTATAAACTAACCTCTGAAGCCCCAATAGCATCAAGTTATGGCACAAAAATGTGGAATGCGGTAAAAGGCGGTTTTAATGGTATTTCAATATTCTTTTTAGGCCTGCTTTACATTTGGCCTTTAGTTATTATCGTTGGGGTTGGTGTGTTTTTGTTAAGACGTTATCTTAAAAAAAGTAAAAAATAATAGTTCTCATGAAAAAACTACTTCAAAAGAAAATATTGGTTCCAACATTTTTATGTGTTGTGTTCTTAAGTACAACAGCATTTAAAAATGATTTTTTTGAAATAGCGAAGCAAATAGAAATTTTCACTACGCTATATAAAGAAATCAATATGAATTATGTGGATGAAACCAATCCTGCAGATTTAATGGATACAGCCATAAAAAGTATGTTGGACGATTTAGACCCTTACACCCGTTTTATGAACGAACAGGATGTAGAGGCTGCAAGAATTAATAACACGGGAGACTATACTGGTATTGGTGCGCGCGTAAAAACCTTAAAAGATAAATTGGTTATTGTAGAACCTTACAAAGATTATCCTGCAGATAAAGCCGGCTTAAAAGCTGGGGATGAAATTATAAAAGTTGGAGATATTCTTGTGTCTGACTACAAGGAAGATTCTGGAAATTTGCTTAAAGGCGCCTCCGGAAGCACAGTAAGTGTTACTTTTAAAAGGAATAATGAAACAAAAACCGCGACCATAGAACGTGCAGAAGTTGATATAAAAGCCGTACCTCACTACTCTATGGTAGATAAAAAAACGGGGTATGTGGTATTGAGTAAATTTAACCGAAAAGCTTCTGCTGAAACCAGTTATGCCGTAAGAGACTTAAAAGCGCAGGGTGCTGAACGCCTCATTTTAGATTTAAGAGGTAATCCTGGAGGATTGCTAAACGAAGCCGTAAATATTGTAAACTTATTTGTGCCAAAAGGCCAATTGGTGGTTACTACAAAATCTAAAGTAAAAAAATATAACAAACAATACTTTACAACTAGGGATCCTTTAGATACCGAAATTCCATTAGTGGTTTTAATAGATGGTTCGAGCGCATCGGCCAGTGAAATTGTATCAGGTACTTTACAAGATTTAGATAGGGCTGTAATTGTTGGTGCGCGCAGTTTTGGCAAAGGTTTGGTGCAACGCCCAAAACAACTTACCTATGGCACACAAATAAAAATTACTATTTCCAGGTATTATACACCCTCTGGAAGGTGTATTCAATCTTTAGATTATTGGAATAGAAATGAAAAAGGTGAAGCGGTTCGTGTAAAACAAGAAAACTACAATGAATTTAAAACCAAAAACGGGCGAAAGGTTTTTGATGGTGGTGGTATATTTCCTGATGTTACGATAAATAAAGTAAAAAACACCACAATTACAAAAGCCATACTTAGCAGCGATTTAATTTTTGATTTTGCAACGGACTATTATTATAATAACCCGTCATTACATATTGATAATTTAAAATTAAATGATGCTGATTTTAATGCATTTAAAAAGTATTTAGACAATAACAATTTCTCCTTTACAACCGATACTGAAAAAGCACTATATAAGGCTTATGAGACTTCTATTAAAGAAAATTTAAATGATGATATAAAAACAGATTACGACGCATTAATTTCTGGCTTAAAAGACTCAAAAGATCAGGCCATAGATGAACACAAAGATTTCATTTTACAATCACTCACGGAGGAAATTGTAAAGCATTACGCTTATCGCGAAGGTTTGTACGAGTATTATAAAAGTAATGATGAGCATATACAGAAAAGTGCGCAAATCCTCGGTAATACCATGACGTACATGGATTATTTAAGGTAGATTTCTAAAAAATACTATCTTTAACCTTTAATAGATTTTCCCCAAGAATGCATAGACTACTTGTAATCATATTGTTATGCTTTCAAATATGTGTAGGGTTTTCTCAAACCCAATACACACACGATGTATATTTTAATACTGATGAATTTGTAGTGCCTAAAACGGAAGAAAATCGGTTACTCCTTTTTATTTCCAAACTTCAGGATTTAGAAATTGAATCTATCGTAATTTATGGTTTTTGTGATGATGTAGGTGCAGATTCTTATAATATGATACTATCTCAACAACGTGCAGATGAAATTAAAACGATTTTCTCAAACAATGAAATAAGCGAATCCTTAATCAGAAATGTTGATGGCAAAGGGGAAATACTTCTTAAAATAGTTGACGAAAAAGACATTCTTAAAATTAGGGGACTTAATAGAAAAGTAGAAATTATTGTTACTGAAAAAGTACCCGAGCCCAAAGCTAAACAAGAACCGGATACAGAACATATAACTGAAAACCTTACCGTTCCAGAACGCATAAAAGGAAATTTAAACGTTGGAGATAAAATTATATTTGAAAATATTCTTTTTAAAACGGGATATAGTACCGTTGTATCTTCCTCGAAAAAAACATTGGAGGAAATAGCGAAAGCTTTAGTTGAGCGAGATGATATTTATTTTACCATTCAGGGCCACGTATGTTGCACTAAATACACAAGAGATGCTGTTGATAAAAGAACTAAAAAACGAAATCTTTCGGTTGCCAGGGCTAAATATGTGTACGATTATTTTGCTAAAAAAGGCGTAGATAAAAAACGTATGCGTTTCGTAGGTATGCGAAGACGTTTTCCCTTGGGTGGTGACCCAAAATTTGATAGGCGCGTAGAGATTTTAATTACGTATGTTGGAGACAACACTAAATAATTAGTGATGTGCTACAAATTTTACCCTTTAGTTAGCTTGTTAATTTTATCAACTCTTATAGGGTTTTCTCAAAACACCTTTGTTCCAGATGATAATTTTGAGCAAGCTTTAATTAATTTAGGCTACGATGTTGCACCTCTAGATAATTTGGTGCCAACAGCAAACATTAACACTGTAAGAGAGCTAGATGTCTCTTTATTGAACATTAACGATTTAACCGGAATAGAAGACTTTACAGCCTTAGAAGTATTAGATTGCTCTGAAAACGATTTGACGGCACTAAACATCTCTAACAATACAAATCTTATTCAATTGTTTTGTGCTTTTAATGGTATTACCGCTTTAAATGTCTCTTTTAACCCTAGATTACGCATACTTTGGTGTAATTTTAATAAAATCCCAACTTTAGATCTTTCTAATAACCCCGATCTATTGTCGTTAATTTGTAATAACAATTTATTGTTAGAGCTTAATGTTTCTAATAACACATCTTTAAACACGCTTTTCTGTATTGGTAACCAATTATCAAATATTGATGTTAGTTCGAATACCGAATTACAAATTTTTCATTGTGGAAATAATGATTTAAATACGCTTGATGTTACTAATAATCCTTTGCTTTTGGATTTTAATTTTGAGTATAATAATATAGAGACTATTGACTTATCCTTTAATAGAAATCTAAGATGGCTCTATTGCTTATCAAATAATCTCAATGCACTAAATCTTACAAACACTACTCGTCTACAAGTATTAAGCTGTGGTGAAAACCAACTTTCAGAATTAGATCTAAGCGTTAATAATAAATTAGAAGAACTATATTGTCGAGGTAATTTTCTTGAAGCGCTTGACGTGTCCAATAATTCACTATTAAATATTCTTGACTGTAGTAATAATAAGTTATGCCAGTTATATGTTAATAACTCTAATAATACGAATATGCAGCTTTTTGATGCCACTTTAAACGGTGAGCTGGTTTGTGTTTTTGTGGATGATATTGTTTACAGTACAACAAATTGGACTAATATTGATACACAATCTAGATTTGTTGCTTCTAGGGATGAATGCGCTACCGTGGTAAATGATTTTCTTGAAATTGATGTTCTTGATGATGTAGTTGCACCATCATATACACTTCCCATTCTATCATTTGGAAATTATTTTACACAAGCTTTTGGTGCAGGAGAACAATTAAATGCTGGAACCAATATTACCACATCGCAAACCATATATATTTATATTAAAAATAGTTGTTACGAAAACCAATCTAGTTTTAACGTATTTATTTCAGATAATGGTGTATTTATTCCTAAGTTTTTTACACCAAATAACGATGGGAGACGAGATTTTTGGAAAGTACGTGATACTAATAATATTGTGAACACAATTTCAATTTACGATAGGTTTGGAAAACTTATTAAATATCTACCCAGAAATTCTCAAGGTTGGGATGGTACCTTTAATGGACAGCGTCTACCAAACGATAGCTATTGGTACGAAATTACCTTAAATAATAGAGAAATATTAAGAGGTTATTTTGCTCTTAAACGTTAAACTTATGTTTAATCATAGCTATATGTGGAATACCATCTTCTAAATAAGATGTTCCTAGATGTTTAAAACCTAAATTAGTATAAAATTGTTTCAAATATTCTTGAGCTGAAATTTTTATTTTGGTTTCATTAAAATACGTTTCTATTGCATCTATAGAAGCTTTCATAATGTCATATCCATATTTATAGTCTCTAAAGTCTTGTTTCACAACTACCCTACCAATGCTAGCTTCTGTAAAATAATCACCTGGCTTAAAAAGTCGCGTATATGCTACTAATGTTCCGTTTTTAAACCCTAAAACATGTAACGCTTTTTGATCTTTACCATCAATATCTTGATATACACAATCTTGTTCTACAACAAATACTTCACTACGTAATTGAAATATAGCGTAAAGCTCATTTATACTAAGTTCTTTAAAATATTTTACTTTAATATCTATCATCACTTAATCCTGAACAATTACTTCTTTTGCATCATCTTTACCATATTCTGGCTGAATATTTACGTGGTTAATGTCATACTTTTTGAATACTAAAGTTTCAATATCTTTTAAAATCTCATCGAACTTTGATAACGTGATATCTTCAGTAAAATCAATATGTGCTTCAAGATGTATTTCTTCTTCATTTAGTTGCCATACATGTACATGATGAACATTTTCTATAGCATCAAAAGCATTTATTTCATCTACTATTTTTTGAATAGGAATAGCATCAGGTGTAAATAACATCAATACTTTTGTTGAGTTTTTTAATAAATCATACCCCATCCAAACTAAATACAACGCAATTATAAATGTTAAAACACTATCAACCCAATACAATTCGTAATATTTCATTAATAAGCCTCCTACTAAAACTGCTACACTGGCCATCATATCGGTTAATAAATGTAAATATGCACTTCTCATATTCATATTAGTTTCAGAGTCCTTTTTGAGTAATAAAACACTAAAACCATTACCTAAAATTGCAATAAAAGATAACCAAATCACTAAATTAGATTCTATTTCTTGTGGATTTTGAAAACGTTTTACAGCTTCAATTATTAATAAAATAGCCACAATAATTAATGTGGCTGCATTAATAAACGCTGCTAAAATTTCAGCACGTTTATAACCAAATGTTTTTTTAGTTGAGGCCTTTTTTTTAGTTAGTTTATTAGCTACATAACTGATAATAAGTGAAAGTACATCACTAAAATTATGCAGCGCATCACTTAAAAGTGATAAACTACCAGAAATTATACCACCAATAACCTGAGCTACAGTAATAACTATATTTAGTAAAATAGATATGAAAAGATTACGAATTTTTAAGTCGCTATGGTGATGATGCGAATGATTATGACCATGAGAATGTGACATATATTAACAAGATAATGGTATTTTATCTATACGCCTTTTATGTCTACCGCCTTCAAATTCTGTATTTAAAAATACCTCTACCATTTCTACAGCTTGTTTTAAAGCCGTATATCTTGCAGGAATACATAAAATATTAGCATTATTATGACTGCGGGTTAGATGAACAATTTCCTTATTCCAGCACAAACCAGCTCTAATATTTTGATGTTTATTTGCCGTCATAGCTACACCATTACCACTACCACAAATTAAGATGCCGTATTTAGATTTACCATTTTCTACATCTTCTGCTACAGGATGTACAAAATCTGAATAATCAGCACTATCATTAGTATCGGTACCATAATTATTAACTGTAATACCTTTACTTTCTAATAACGTTTTTATCGCAAATTTATAATCTGTTCCTGCGTGATCGTTTCCTATAGAGATTGTCATAATAATTAAAATAATACATTTATGTTGCAAAGTTACTAAAAGCAATTTCTGTTCACTAAACTTTTAATGACTTGTTAATATCTATTGATGGATTTTTATAAAAATAATTAGGAAAATCACTTAAAATTTTCAATCCGTAACCTTTAGTTTACATGCAAATAAGTTAATGTAAATTTTTAGTTAAGTTATCAGCACCTCATTGTGTACTTTTAAGTGTTGTTAATTAAAATACTTATTAAAAAATAGCTGTTAGTTTAGGTTGTGAACAATTGTTGATAGTAAATTGAAATCAACTAAATTTTAAGTTATTACAATTATTAAAGCTGTTAATTTCCTATCAACAACATTCAATAACATATATATCAAAATAAAACTTAAAAAAGTTATACCGCTATCAACACACTATAATAACCATCATTTATTTTTTTAAATTTTAAAAGAAAAATTATTATATAATATATAATGTGGATAACTTCGATTTAACAAAGATTTTATATAGTTTAATATTAAAACCGTAGCTTTGTAAAAACTTAATAGCTTTACTTCACCTTCTATTGAGTTTATTTAGAATGAATTCCTAACACTTTTAGGAAATGAATATGATTACAAAATTAAATGAGTAAAAAAAGAAAAGGTAAATCCGGAAAAATAGGGATTTCCAACCTAACAAATACAATCTTAAGTATATTAAAAAAAGAAAGAAACCAAGCCTTTAACTACAAACAAATAGCTTCTAAGTTAGGAGTAAATGATGCTAGTAGTCGCAATCAAATAATAAAAACTTTAGCTAAACTTGCTGCAAAACAAGAAATAGAACAAGTAGAACGTGGTAAATTTAAAGCTATAGTGAATACCGAATATCACACAGGTGTTTTAGATATGTCTGCAAAAGGCTCTGGATATATTATTTCAGATGATTTTGAAGAAGATGTTTTTATCGCATCAAACAATATTAATAAAGCCTTTAATGGGGATGAAGTAGAATTCTATGCGTACAAGAGAAGAAAACGTGGCAAGGTTGAAGGGGAAATAACCAATATTATTAAACGTGCAAAATCTGAATATGTTGGTGTTATTCAAATTCAAAAGAATAGTAATTACGCTTTTGTAATTCCAGATAGTAATAAAATGTACAAAGATATTTTTGTACCAATTAATAAAACCTTAAAAGCCGAAGATGGAGATAAAGTTTTAGTATCGCTTGAAGATTGGCCAGAAAAAGCAGATTCACCCTATGGAAAGGTTTTAAAAATTCTAGGAAAACCTGGAGAACATAACACTGAAATCCATGCGATTTTAGCTGAGTATGGATTACCACACGAATTTCCTTATGAAGTAGAAGCTTTTGCTAATGAATTGGATACCTCTATTACTGAAGCAGAAATTGCAAAACGTAGGGATATGCGTAAAGATTTAACCTTTACTATAGATCCAAAAGATGCTAAGGATTTTGATGATGCCTTATCGTTTGAAGTGTTAGATAATGGATTATACGAAATAGGTATTCATATTGCTGATGTATCACATTATTTACAAGAAGGTACAGTTTTAGATGACGAAGCTTACGAGCGTGCAACCTCAGTGTATTTAGTAGATCGTGTAGTACCTATGCTGCCGGAAGTATTATCAAATAATGCGTGTTCACTACGTCCACATGAAGAGAAATACACATTTTCTGCAGTATTTCAAATGAATGATAAAGCTGAAATTAAAAACCAATGGTTCGGAAGAACCGTTACTTACAGTGATGCCCGTTATGCTTATGAAGAAGCACAAGCGGTTATCGAAAATAATGCGAATGTCACGTTGAGCGCAGTCGAAACGTCACAAATTAACACTCAAATTCCACAAGAAGTTGCGCTTACAGGAAAAGCGTACAATACCACACCAGAGTTAGCAAAAGCTATTTTAACTCTAGACAGACTCGCTAAAATTATGAGAGTAAAACGTATGCGCGATGGTGCTATTTCATTTGATAAAGTTGAAGTAAAATTTAATTTAGATAAAGATAATAATCCAGAAGGCGTATACTTTAAAACCAGTAAAGATGCTAATAAGTTGATTGAAGAATTTATGCTTTTAGCAAACCGAAAAGTATCAGAATTCGTAGGAAAACAATCCCCTAAAAAAACGTTTGTATATCGGGTGCATGACGAACCAGATGAAAGTAAACTTGCTTCGTTACAAAATGTAGTAAGTCGTTTTGGGTACAAACTTAATTTTAAGGATAGAAAATCTACAACAGCATCCTTAAACAATTTATTACAGGACGTTGTTGGTAAGAAAGAGCAAAATTTAGTAGATACTTTAGCGATACGAAGTATGAGTAAAGCTGAATATACCACACATAATATTGGGCATTACGGTTTAGCATTTGATTACTATAGTCATTTTACCTCACCAATTCGTCGTTATCCTGATGTAATGGCACATCGCTTATTACAGCGCTATTTGGACGGTGGAAAGTCTGCAAATGAAGCAGATTATGAAGAAAAATGCCAACATTCTAGTAATATGGAAATGTTAGCCACAAAAGCGGAACGCGATTCTATTAAATACATGCAAATTCGTTTTATGGAAGATCATAAGGATGAAGAGTTTGTAGGTGTAATTTCTGGGGTGACAGATTGGGGTATTTATGTTGAAATTATTCAAAACAAATGTGAAGGAATGGTAAGCGTTCGTGATATGAAAGACGATCATTATGCATTCGATCAGGATTTATATGCTATGGTTGGAAGAAGTAACGGAAAAGTCTATCAACTAGGTGATGAAGTTATTGTAAAAGTTAAGAACACTGATTTAGTAAAAAAACATTTAGATTTCAATTTAATTGGAAAAGCAAACTAAAGTTTCTAATTATTGAAATAAATCTATGAGTTTAAGTGAAATTCTAAAACAGAATAATTTTAAGCACTAATTTAAAAGTTAAAAATCGTCCTTCATCCAATTAACTAACGGTGATGCGTAATAATTTACACCATTACGATTTAAAAATGAATATTGATGCGCTAATCGTGTTTTATAATCTTCCCAATTGCGATGTTTTTTTAATGACCAGCCTATTTCTGCATGTCCAATAATTCTTGGAAAAGCTAAATATTCTAATTCTGATAGTGTACCAATAGTCTCAGACCATAAGGGCGCTTCAATACCTAGAATATTTGCTTTAGGAGCCATAGTTTCAGGATACCAATTGTAAGCTACATTAACGGGAACAAAACCAGCCCAGTCCAATCCAAATTTAGATAACGCATCGTATTTCATATCTAAATAAGCATTTTTAGCAGGAGAAAGTATCAGTTTCATACCTTTTTTAATAGCAGTTTTCATGTTCTTTTCACTGTGCCATATTTGCGCAATTGAGGTAGAATCAACACCTGCATTAGCTGTTTCATCCCAGCCAATCATGCGTTTACCATGTTTTTGAACTATTGCTTCAACCTTATTAACAAAATAGTTGTAGTCTTCTTTTTTGGTAACATGACTTTCGTCGCCACCAATATGAAAATAAGGTCCTGGAGTAAGTGCAGCTAGTTCTCTTACAACATCATTAATAAAAGTATAAACAGTATCTTTTCGCGTATCAAAAGTACTAAAACCAACACGCATGCCCGTATATGGCTTTACTGCTTTACCATTGCCGTTTAAGATAGGATATGATAATGATGCTGCATTAGTATGCCCTGGCATATCAATTTCTGGAACAATAGTGATATAGTGTAACGTTGCGTAATTAACAATTTCGGTGTAATCTTTCTGGGTGTAAAAACCACCTTTGGTACCGCCAACTTGGGTAATACTACCTATTTCGGTCAATTTTGGCCACGATTTAATTTCTATGCGCCAACCTTGATCGTCTGATAAATGCAAATGCAATACGTTTATTTTATAATAACTTAAAACATCGATATACTTTTTTATATCTTCAACGCTGAAAAAATGCCTTGCTACATCAAGCATAGTGCCTCTATATTCAAATTGTGGTGTATCGGTAATTTCTCCTGAAGGAATTACCCAAATATCATTTTTAGCGAGTGTATCATTAGCTTTGTTTGGAATTAGTTGTCTCAAGGTTTGAATACCTCTAAAAGCTCCAGTAGCTGTATTTGATGTTAAAATAATTGAGTCTTTTAAAACTTTCAAATGATACGCTTCAGGATGTTTTAAATTAAAATCGTTTGATGCATTGATGTAAATAATACTTTCAGTAGAATCATTTGCTTTTAAATGAGGAGAAATACCTGTTTGTTTCGTTATTTTTTCAGCAAGAAAACCAGATAGATTTTTAAAATCTTTTGTCGTTTCACCTATATGAATAGCAGTAAACTTGTCTAAAGGAAATCCGCTATGGGTAGGTATTACCTTTAAAGGCTTGGGTATGAAATGGGATTTTGAGAGGTCCGTGTAAGGAAAATTGATAATTCTTTTTTCCTCCTTACAAGAAGTGTATAAAAAACCAAACATTAAAACGATACAACCTATAATTTTTGTTTTGAAAAGCACGTATTCAACTATGTTTTAATTTCATTTAACCTTAACCGCCCTTTTAAATAAATAAAGGCGTCATCAATATCATTAAATATATCTTCTTTAGGTACTAAATCTGGAATAATATCAACTCCTTCAAGCATATCTTTTGGTTGTTCCTTTAAACCAACCAAAAGAACTTCTATGTTTTCATTGCCTAAATCAAAAATAATATCCTCTAAAGCATATAAACCAGATTGGTCCATATATGGTACACGGTCCATTCTAAATATTACGGCTTTAACTTCATTTGGTAACTGTGAAATCTGATCCTTAAAATAAGAGGTAAATCCAAAAAACAACGACCCATAAAGATGTTTAATAATAACTTTATCTTTATAGGTATCATAAAATTCTATTTCATCTTGCCATGGTTTAGAACCATCTAAATCTGCTACTGCACCAACCTCCATACCTTGTTCGCTTATGTCTCCAGATTTTTTCATAAATAGCAAGCACGCCAATGCAACACCTATACCCACAGCTTGAATTAAACTTCCAAAAGTAGTTATTAGTAACACTAATATTAATACTACAGCATCAGCACGAGGCACTTTTAGCAAGTGTTTTAATCCTTTAAAATCGATAATTTTAAACCCTATAGGAATTAATAAACCGGCCAATACACAAAGCGGAATATGTGCTGCCAATTGCCCTAGGCCCAAGAGAACGGCTAAAAGAAAAATTCCATGAAATACACCAGACAAGCGTGTTTTCCCGCCGGCATTGATATTTACTACAGTACCTTTTGTAGCACCAGCACCAGGAATACCACCAATAGCAGCAGCAATCATATTACCTATACCCTGACCAATAAGTTCTCGGTTGCTATTATGTTTGGTTTTGGTCATGTTATCAGCAATTACAGAGGTTAATAAAGAATCGATACTTCCTAAAACTGCAAGAACTACGGCGTATTCTAAAATAATACCATAGGTGCTAGAATCTACCTCTAAAATACCACCTAATTGAAACGAGGGTAACCCTGAAGGTATTTCACCAATTAAAGGCACATCCATTTTCATGAAATACGCTATTAGGGTGGCGGATATTAGTGCCACCAAAGCACTTGGTATAGCCTTCGAAATTTTTGGGAACACAAAATAAATAAGAATTGTAATACCCCCGAGCAGAAGTGCATTAAGGTTTGCTTCAGAAAACAAGCGGGGTAGATCTTGAATAACAGCCAATGTAGATTTAGCTGAACTTAAACCAGCAAACGGGAATAATTGTAAAATAATAATAATTAAGCCAACACCACTCATAAACCCTGAAACGACAGGATAAGGAAAGTACTTTACGTAACTAGCGATGTTTAGAAACCCAAAAATTATTTGGAATAATCCACCTAGCAGAAAGGCCAATAAAACGATACTCATGGCGCTTTCAAGGCTTCCCGTTATTTCAATTGCTGCTGCTACCAATGTTGCTGAAACTACGGTCATTGGTCCAGTAGGCCCACTAGCTTGTGTTTCTGTACCACCAAGTAACGCCGCAAATATGCCTACGCCTATAGCACCATATAAACCTGCAGTAGCACCCATACCAGATTGAACCCCAAAAGCTAAAGCTAATGGTAGAGCTACTACACCAGCTACTAACCCACCTGTAAAGTCACTTTTTAAATTTTTAATATTGTAAAATCTTGATAGCATATTTTATGTTTTAGTATGAATTTTATCGAATGTAATATCAACGAAGTTAAATGAAAATTTGTACATAATCAATTCGCCTCAAAACAGTCAAAGAGAATTTTTATCTTAGTACTGCTTTAAAACAAGAACAAATGATTTTAACAACAACAAACTCTATAGAAGACCATAAGATCAAAGATTATTTAGGAATAGTTACTGGAGTTTCCAGTAATTTAAAAAAGAAGTACTCTTTTAAAACTGAAAAAAATTTAGAAATTACGTCTTCATTGATAGATGAAGCCAAGGAAGAGGCGTTTCAGAATTTAAAATCTAATGCAGCGCAACTAGGCGCTAACGCTGTAGTGGGAATTACATTGGATTTTGAAACTTCTTCTGGTATGTATTTTTTCGTTTCCGTTACAGGAACAGCGGTAAAAGTTTTAGTTTAAAATGTTTATATTTTCTTAAAGAGAACCAACAAGGGAATAATTATTGATAATTTTGTGTTTAGCAATAAAACTAAAACCATAACATGAAATATTTAGCGATTATAATCATATGTTTATTGTCTTTTACAGCTTCAGCACAAAAAGCAATAGAAAAAACCGTTGGTGAGTTTAGCGAACTTAAAGTGTATGATTTAATTGAGGTAGAATTAATTAAGTCTGATTTTGATAAGGTTGTTATCACAGGAAAGAATAAAAACGATGTTGTAGTAAATAACAAGAATGGCACCTTAAAAATTAAAATGAAGCTAGAGAAAGCCTTCGATGGCAGCAATACAAAAATAAAATTACACTACACCAACATCGATGTAATTGATGGAAACGAGGGGGCAAAAATTTATTCAGATGATGTTATAGAGCAGTTTGAAATAGACTTGAACGCTCAGGAAGGTGCAGAAATCAAGGTAAAAGTTGATGTAAAATATATAAATGTGAGGGCGGTTACAGGAGGAGATATACATGCCTCAGGTAAAGCTGAACATCAAGACGTATCAATTTATACTGGAGGCGATTATAATGGCGAAACACTAATTACTGAGAAAACTGAAGTATCCATCAGGGCTGCTGGCGAAGCGTATGTTTACGCTACTAAAAAGGTAACGGCTAAAGTACGTGCGGGAGGCGATATATTTATTTATGGAAACCCAGAAAACATAGACGAAAGCAGGGTACTTGGCGGTAGAATTAAACGTGTTACAGAATAATAGTTCGAACTATTTTTTGAGTACTGAAAATTGTTTAAAACCTAAATTTTTTACTTTGTAAGTATAGGTATATTATTAATTTTACTATACACTAACTATACAAAGTTGGTTATAATCCTTGTTTTTACTAACTTCACTACCCAACAAAACTAATTCATGTGAAACGCATCAGTTATTGTATACTGTTTGTAATATCGGGTTTATTTTTAAAAATAGCGGGGCAAGAGAGTCCGCCTATTAATGTATTTTATCCTAACGATTATCAGGGAGAATCTCAAAACTGGTCTATTTCTCAATCTTCAAACCGATTTATTTATGTGGCCAACAATAAAGGTTTGTTGGAATATAATGGTGCAATATGGAACTTATACACATCTCCCAATGAAACAATAATTCGTTCTGTAGCTGTAATAGACGATTTAATCTATACTGGGAGTTATCACGATTTTGGGTATTGGAAAAAAAATAGGTATGGCAGATTACTATATACGTCACTTGCTAAAGAACTTCAAATAGAATTTTTAGAAGATGAAGAGTTTTGGAAAATACTTACACTAGGCGATGTTATTATTTTTCAGTCATTAGATAGAATACATATTTATAATAAAGAGACAAAATCATACACTTATATAGATCAAAAGTCAAAAATTTCAGGCTTATTCAAAGTAAATTCTAATATTTATTTTCAGACTTTAAGTGACGGGTTATTTGTTATAAAAAACGGTAATGCTGTTTTAGTTTCAAATGATAGTATTTTGAAAAACAATCTTATTGTAAATATATATAATCGTAACAATGCATTATATATACTTACTCAGGATAAAGGGTTCTTAAAGCTTGAGAATAATCGTCTATCATCTTGGGATATTCCAGCTAATACTATGTTACAAAACGTAAGTGCTTTTAGTAGTATTCAATTAAAAGACAAGAGCTATGTAATAGGTACTATTGGTGACGGTATTATACATATTTCTATTAATGGAGAGATAAAATACCAAATAAATCAAAAAGAAGGTTTAACCAACAATACAGTCTTATCTGTTTTTGAAGATTTAGATAATAATATTTGGCTTGGGTTAGATAATGGTATAAACTGCATAAATAGTAATTCTCCTTTTAAGTTTTATTTTGACAAAACTGGCGTTATTGGAAGTGTTTATGCTTCCAAAGTGTTCGACGAAATGTTGTATCTGGGAACTAACCAAGGTTTGTTTTATAAACCTTTAAAAAGTGACGAAGACTTTAAATTTATTGAAGGCACACAAGGACAGGTTTGGTTTTTAAATATCATTGAAAATACGCTGTTCTGTGGCCATAATTCTGGAACATTCATAATTAACAAGTCAACAGCTTCGAAAATCGCAAATGTGCAAGGTACATGGCAAATAAAAAAATTACCGAATAAGCCTAATGAATTAATTCAGGGTAATTACGATGGATTATATATTTTGAATAAAAGTAATGGAGAATGGCGCTTAAAACATAAAGTTAAGGGTTTCAATATTTCAAGCAGATATTTTGAGTTTGCAGATACAAACAAGATTTATTTAAGTCATGAATATAAAGGTGTTTTTAAATTAACCTTAAGCGAAGATCTTACGGAAGTACTTACCTATTCAAAAGACACACTATTAGAGAAAGGTCTAAATTCTAGTCTTATTCGTTATAACGATAACCTGTTGTATGCACATAAAAATGGAGTATTTAGTTATAATAGAGCACGTAAGGCTTTTGAAAAAGACAGTACATTAAGTAAATTAATAAATGTAGAACATTTCACTTCGGCAAAAATAATAGCCGATTCTAAAACAAATAAAATATGGAGTTTTTCATCCAGAGGGATACATTACTTAGCACCGTCTAAACTTAGTGGTGAGCAAAAGATATTTACCGTTCCTTTTCCAGAAGACATTCGTGAAGACGTAAGGGGTTACGAGAGCGTTACACCAATTGAAGAACAGCAATTTTTACTGGGCTCTACCACCGGATATGTTATTTTAGATTTAGATAAAATTAAAAGCCATGACCATAAAATCGATATCAATCGGGTTACAGTAAATACATCTAAAGGCGGAAGCGATATTACATTCATGGATTTATCAACAAAACCAGAGTTAAGAAATAAAGAAAACAATCTTAGAATTAGATATAGTATTTCAGAGTTTTCAAAAACAGAAAGGCCGGAATATAGTTATAAATTGGAAGGTATTTATGATAAATGGAGCGACTGGTCAACGCATGGAAGTGTTTTGTTTGAAAACCTACCTTACGGCGATTATAATTTTGTTGTAAAGGGCAGGGTTGGTAATCAGATAACATCCAATAATGCCACTTACGCGTTTAGAATTAAACGACCGTTGTTGTTATCTAATTTAGCTATTGGGCTGTATGTTTTAGTTGTTCTACTTTTTTCTTTGTTAATGCATAATATTTATAAACGCTATTATAGAAAACAAAGAGATCGTTTGATGCAAAAAACAACAAGAAAGTTTGAGCTTAAGGAGCTTGAGAACAAACAACAATTAATGCGTTTCAAAAACGAAAAACTTAGGGAAGATATAGAAAATAAAAACCGAGAGCTTGGTATATCCACAATGAGCCTTATTAAAAAGAATGAGTTCTTAAGTAGTTTAAAACAAGAGCTTGAAAGTATAAAGGACACTAAAGCCTTGGGTAAAGTGATAAAAATCATCGATAGAAATTTAAATAACAACGACGATTGGAACTTGTTTCAAGAAGCCTTCAATAATGCTGATAAAGATTTTTTAAAGAAAATAAAACAAATGCATCCCTCGTTAACCTCTAACGATCTACGTTTGTGCGCTTATTTGCGTCTTAATTTGTCTTCAAAAGAAATAGCGCCGTTATTAAATATTTCGCCTAGAAGTGTAGAAGTAAAGCGTTACAGGTTAAGAAAAAAGATGGATTTACCCCATGAAGCCAGCCTTTCAGATTATATTTTAGAGATATAATCCCATACAACACTTCTAAACACCTATACATTACCACAACATTTATTCTTTTGTTTGTTTTTGTAGCTACAAAAAAAACTTTTCGAAACCCCATGAACACTTGCATTCTTTTAAGAATTTAATAAAAAACTATCGTTTTTTTTAAGATGTATACTTTTTGTATAGGGGTAAAATGAGAATTTATCACTCATTACCCATAATTTTATAAGACTAACTCAAAACTAAATACAACTTATGAGAAAATTATTAATCAGAATGTTGATGGTTCTTATGTTTGGGTACGCGAGTGCACAAAATATAGATGTCAGCGGAACTGTACTGGATAATACAGGGTTTCCTGTCCCAGGTGTTAATGTTATCGTAAAGAACACAACTAAAGGAACTGTCACCGATTTCGACGGAAACTTTACGTTAACGAATGTTGAAACAGGAGCAATCTTAACCTTTAGCTACATTGGCTATATTACAAAGGAAGTTGTTGTAACCAATTCCCAAAAACTTAACGTTCAATTAGAGGAGGATATAGCAAAACTAGACGAAGTTGTAGTAGTTGGTTATGGAACTCAAAGAAAGAAAGAAGTTACCGGTGCTGTTTCCGTTGTAGACGCTGAAGCTATTGAAAAACTTAACCCTCAAAGGGTTGAACAAGCGCTACAAGGGCAGATTGCTGGTGTAAATGTAACCTCAACCTCTGGGTCGCCAGGTGCGGGAGCTAACATTAGAATTCGTGGTATTACCACAAATGGTGACAATAGACCTTTAATATTAGTAGATGGGAATGTTATCGAAGACTTGTCGGTAATTAACCCTAACGATATTAAGAGTGTAAATGTGCTTAAGGATGCTACTGCTGGTATATATGGAGTTCGTGGTGCCAATGGTGTTATTTTAATTACTACTAAAACGGGTAGAAAAAACGCTGAATTAAAATTTCAGGTAGACGCTTACACGGGTTTCCAAGCAACAAGCAACAAAATAGACTTATTAGATCCTCTGAATTTCGCAATTTATGTGAATGATGCTGCAGACGAAACAAGATATTTTGTGTACCCTCAAGAAGGTACTGACTGGCAAGACGAGGTATTTAAAACGGCTGCCATCTCAAACATCAACTTTAGTGGTAGTGGTGGCACAGAAAAATCAGCATACACTTTCGGTGCATCTTATTTAAATCAAGACGGTATTGTTGGTGCCAGTAAAAACAACTATGAAAGATTTACGGCGCGTTTAGGGTATCAATATGATATTTTAGATAATTTGAAACTTTCTGCAACGGCATTATATACTAATTCTACAAAACAAAATTTACCAGAAGGAAGTATTGGCTCTGTGTTATATAGTGCAGTAAATATTAATCCAGATTTACCTTTAAGAGATGAGAATGGTGATTTTTCTTTAGCCAACGACATTTCTCAAATTGAAATTATAAATCCATTAGCGCAAATTGCCAATACCCATGATATGACAAGGGTAGATAGGTACAGTGGTACATTAGGTTTAGATTATACGTTTTTGGAGCATTTTACGGTAAGTTCTAAATTTCAAATTAACTATTCCAATGTCCTTTACGATGTATTTTTTCCAATAGTGGATTATGGAAATGGTAAATCCAATAACAGAGCTATTAACGAAGTTCAGGATTTTAGCGATTTATACACAGATTATACATGGGATAATTTCATTAACTACTCCAACACTTTTGGTGAAGATCATGATATAACGGCATTGCTAGGTATGTCGGTGTTTAGAACTAGAGGTCATTTTTATGGAGAAAGTGGTCAACAACTTCGAAATGGAAGTAATTCTGTATCTGATGCTTTTGCTGATGGATGGCTTGGAGATAGGGTTGAAGGCGTGCTTTCAGATAGAATAAATGATGCTTCAAAAGCATTAGGAGGAGATCAATTCGATTCACGTTTATCTTCAACCTTTGCAAGGTTGCAATATAGTTATAAAGGTAAATATTTATTATCTGGTGTAATTCGTAGAGACGTATCCTCTAGATTTTCTACCGAAAACAACAATAATATTGGTTATTTTCCTTCTGGTTCTATAGGATGGAATATCTCTGATGAAGACTTTTTCAATACTGAGGGCTTTGTTAACTCCTTAAAATTCAGAGCAAGTTATGGTATTATTGGTAACGATAGAATTGCAGATTTTGCTTTTCTCACAAGGTTAAACGGTGAAGCTACAATTGATTCTGGTAATACTAACACCGAAGACGATTTACTTAATGGAGTTGGTGCCGGTACAATAGGTAATCCAGGTTTAAAGTGGGAAGAACAGGAAACTGCCAATATTGGTATTGACGCTAGACTTTTCAACAATAAAGTTAATATAACTGCTGACGTATTCCGAAAACAAACTAAGAACCTGTTAATACAACCTCAAGCACCAGGTATTCTAGGGGTTGGGGCTCCAGGTGCAGCGTCGCCATTTATTAATGCAGGGACTGTACAAAATCAAGGTGTTGAATTTTTGATAGGTTACAACGATAACTTCTCTGATGATTTCGAGTTTAATATGAGTTTTAATATGACATATCTTGAAAACGAAGTAACGTCGCTTAATGGGAGAGATGTGCCTCCAGGCGGGGAGTTTGGTGTAGGTATTAGTCAGAATGATATTTCGCGAATGGTAGTAGGAGAACCTTTAGGGTATTTTCACGGCTATAAAACAGATGGTATCTATCAAACACAACAAGAAATAGATATTCTAGATGCTGCTTCTCCTACTGGTACTTATAATACAGTTGGTGATGTTGCTCCTGGAGATTTAAAGTTTGTAGACACTAACGGAGACGGACAAATAACAGATGATGATAGAACCAATATAGGAGATGCCATTCCAGATTTCACCTTTGGTTTCAACATTGGTTTTTCGTATAAAGCATTCGACTTTAGCGCTAACGCATTCGCTTCTTTAGGAAACGACATGATAAGAGATTACGAGCGTAAAGACCTGTTTGCAAACAGAGGAACGTATATGTTAGAGCGATGGCAAGGCAGCGGTACAAGTAATTTTGTACCAAGAGCAGTTGCCGGTGCCAACATAAATACTGATTTATTTTCAGACTTTGTTGTTGAGGATGCCTCTTTCCTGCGTTTACAAAACATTCAATTAGGTTATACGGTAGATCCTAATGTTCTAGAAGAAACTGGAATCGACAAACTTAGAATATACATAACTGGTAACAATGTGTTTACCATTACAGACTATAAAGGTTATGATCCTTCTGCAACAAACGGAGCACCCATTGGAGGTGGAATTGATAAGGGCTTCTACCCTGTTGCAGCGACTTATTTATTAGGTGTTAATTTAAATTTTTAAGCAATGAAAAAGATAAAAGAACTAAAGTATTTATTACTTACTGTGCTGATAACTTTGGCAGCTTGTGACGAGTTTACCGAAGTTGATCCCATAGGCCCAAATGCAGACAATTTTTTCAATACCGAAGAAGAATATGAAGATGCATTAATAGGTGCCTACGATTTATTACAGGGCACATTTTGGAATAATTTGATTGCCGTATCGGCTTCAGATGATTTTGGATCTGGAGGAGACCCCTTCAATTACGACCAGCCGGTTGTTCAAAACGTGAATTTTTTAATTCAAACCCCTGCAGACCAAGAGCAATTAAGAAGTATTTGGCAATTAATGTACGCGGGAATGAATAGGGCTAATTACTTATTAGAAAACAAGGGTAAACTTGATTTTTCTGCTAAGGAGGAAATTTTAGCTCAAGGGTATTTTTTAAGAGCTTTTTATGCCTTTGAATTAGTAAAATTCTTTGGGAATATTCCGTTAAAAGTTGAGGAGCGAAATGGTGTAAATAGAATAGCAGACGCTCAAGTACTTGCTGGAGATGAGTTAAGTATGCAAAGGGTACCAAATATTTCCTTTGCGTATGATTTGATTCAGGAAGACTTAAAAGAAGCAATTCCTAATTTGCCAATTACACAAGATCAGCCTTATAAAATAACTAAGGGTGCTGCACAAGCACTATTGGGAAAAGCATATTTGTATGATGGAAAACACGCAGAAGCGGCAACAGTTTTAAACGAAGTTATTTCTAGTAGTCAATATAGGCTAACTACTGGAGAAGACTATGTAAATATGTTTACTACTGCAGGAGAAAATGGTCCAGAATCAGTTTTAGAAATCCAATACACTAACGTTGAGGGAGCTGGTTGGGATTGTATACACTGTAGTGAAGGCTCGTACTTTGTGCAATTTAATGGCCCGAGATCACCTTTTGACAACCCAGTTTATGCGTCTGGTTGGGGCTTCTTATTGCCTTCTCAAATGCTTTATGATTTATTTGATGATAATGATGCCAGAAAAGATGTTACAATTTTTGATTTGAGAGAACTAAGAGACTCTGGAGGAAACTATTCTGCCCCAAGAGAGGACACGGGATTCTACAATCATAAATACATGCCTAGAAAAGCTGATAAAGCTGGGAATGCGAGTACTGCAGAATTGGTACATAAAAACAATTATCGAGCTATAAGATATGCCGACGTATTGCTAATGGCTGCTGAAGCTGAAGCCCAAAGCGGGGGCTCTAATGCTGAAACATACCTTAATATGGTAAGAGCTAGAGCCTATGGTGATAACAGTATGGATTATACATCTGCTGAAGGACCTTTGCTTGATGCCATTTATAAAGAAAGAAGAAAAGAATTGGCAGGAGAAGGCCATCGCTTTTTTGATCTTGTAAGAACAGGAAGAGCTAAAGCTGCTTTTGATGACTACAACGCCAATAAACCAGATGATTTCGAAGAACTTAACTTCATAGAAAATAAACATGAAGTTTTCCCTATTCCTGAAATTGAGCTTAAACTAGCGCTTGCAGAAGAACAATGGGGACAAAATCCAGGATACTCAAACTAAACTAAAACAATAAAATAAAAAATTAAAGAGATGAATTTATTAAAAAAAGAAGCTTTCAAAATATTAGCGTTAGTGCTATTATTAGGCGTAACATTTTCATGTGAAGAAGATGATCAATTAAATATTATTGCAGGATTAGATTTTAATGTTGCAGAACTTAACCCAGAGGGTACAAAAACAGGGGTTATTCCTACAACAGTACCAGGTGATGGACGGATAGTTTATACAGTAAATTTTGGAGACCCTAATGGCGTTGATTTAGCAGAAGGAAATGGAGACCCTAAGGATGTTATTCAACAAACGAGCGGTCCAATGGTATCTTACGAATACCCAGAAGAATCAGCTACATACATTATTACTGTTACCGCCTCATTAGCAGGTAGAGACGACGTAACTATTACAAAAGAACACACAGTTGTATTTAGTCCTGTTGTTAACAACCCAGGTGGAGGAAGTACTTCACCTATAGTTGGTACTTGGAGACTTGCCCCAGAGGCTGGAGCTTTAGGTGTTGGTCCAGCACTTAATGACGTATCATGGTGGTCTAATAGCGAAGCAGATGTTACCACAAGAGCATGTTTGTTTGATGATGCATATATTTTTAAGGAAGATGGCACATTTCAAAATGTATTAGGAGACCAAACATGGGTAGAGCCATGGCAAGGAGCCGCTTCTGAGGAATGTGGAACGCCAATTTTTCCGCATGATGGTGCAGCTTCAGCAACATATACATTTGATGAGGCTGCGGGAACAGTAACAATTAGTGGAAGAGGTGCATTTTTAGGACTATCTAAAGTTATAAATGGAGCAGAATTAGCAAGTCCAGCCGATGCGCCTGATAGTGTTACATATATTGCTACAATAGATGGTAATACTATGGAAGTTGATATAGAAATAGCTGGAGGAGGACATTGGTCTTTCAAATTTGTGAAGCAAGAAGTATCTAATGCTATCGTTGGAACATGGAAACTTTCGCCTGAAGCTGCTGCTTTGGGTGTTGGCCCTGGATTGGATAATATCTCTTGGTGGTCAAATTCATCAGAGGATGTAACTACAAGAGCATGCTTATTCGATGATGAATATGTATTTAATGCAGATGGCACATTTCAAAATATCTTAGGAGCTCAAACATGGGTTGAGCCATGGCAAGGAGCAGCAGCTGAGGAATGTGGAGCCCCTGTATTTCCGCATGACGGAACAGCTACTGCTACATATACTTACGATGAAAGTGCGGGAACTTTAACTATTACAGGTAGAGGTGCTTTTATGGGGTTAGCTAAAGTTGTAAACGGTGCCGAATTGGCAAGTCCTGCTGACGCACCAGATTCAGTAACATATATAGCAAAGATTGATGGCAATACTATGGAACTAGACATCCAAGTTGCTGGAGATGGTCACTGGTCCTTTAAATTAGAGAAACAAGTGCCACCAGCAAATCCTTTAGTTGGAACATGGAAACTTGCGCCAGAAGCTGCCGCTTTAGGTGTTGGTCCAGGATTAGATAATATTTCTTGGTGGTCAAATTCATCAGAGGATGTAACTACAAGAGCATGTTTATTTGACGACGAGTATGTGTTTAACAGCGACGGTACATTCCAGAATGTTTTAGGAGCGCAAACATGGGTTGAGCCATGGCAAGGAGCAGCAGCCGAGGAATGTGGAGCCCCTGTATTTCCGCATGACGGAACAGCTACTGCTACATATACTTACGATGAAAGTGCTGAATCTTTAACCATTAATGGAAAAGGAGCATTTATGGGATTAGCCAAAGTTGTTAATGGTGCTGAATTGGCAAGTCCTGCAGACGCACCAGATTCAATTACTTACATAGCGAAACTGAATGGAGACACCTTAGAATTAGATATTCAAGTAGGGGGAGATGGTCACTGGTCATTTAAACTAGCCAGACAGTAAACTATTACAGATAATACCAATTTGGATATAAAGCGGTGTCATAAAAGGATATCGCTTTATGGTCCAAATTAAGGTCGAAAACCGACTATAAACTAACTAGATAAGATATGAAAAACAATGTTTTAAAATTAATGTTTCTCTTATTTGCTTCCTCGATTTTAGCTCAAGCTAATAAAGTTGAGATAGTAAAGAATAATCAAGGAACTAAATTAGTCGTAGATGGCAAAGACTTTATGATTAATGGTATGAATTGGGATTATGTTCCCATTGGTACAGATGTCACTAATGCAAATTTCTACAATCAGTCAGATGATGTTATTAAAGCTGGACTTGATACTGAAATGAGACTTTTAAAAAATATGAACGTTAACGCCGTGAGACAATATGTAGGTGTACCAGCTAAATGGGTAACATATATCTACGAGAACTATGGTATTTATACATTGTTAAATCATCAATTTGGGCGTTACGGATTAACACTAGATGGTGTTTGGACGCCTATTACAGATTATTCAGATGAAAAGACTCAAGAGTTATTGGTATCTGAAATGATAAAATTGGTTGAAGATTATAAAGATGTTCCTGGGATTTTAATGTACATGATGGGTAATGAAAACAATTATGGTTTGTTTTGGCAAGGAGCAGAAACGGAAGATTTTCCTGAAGGTGAAGAGCAAAAACGAGCAGTAGGTGAACGCCGAGGGCGGCCAATGTACCGCTTAATGAATGAAGTGGCTAAACAAATTAAAGCAATGGATACTAACCATCCAGTTGCTATCTGTAACGGTGATGTATTGTTTATTGACATTATTGCAGAGGAATGTAAAGATGTTGATGTGTATGGTGCTAACACATACAGAGGAGAATCTTTTGGAGATTTTTTCGAGGTAGTAAAGAACCAATTAGAAATGCCAGTAATGTTTACAGAGTTTGGTGCCGATGCTTACAATGCTTTGGCAGATAAAGAAGACCAGTATTGGCAAGCACATTACAATTTATTAAACTGGAAAGAGATTTATGAAAATGCAGCTGGACTGGGAAAAGCAGGAAACTCAATAGGCGGTTTTACGTTTCAATTTAGTGATGGCTGGTGGAAACTAGGTTTTAATGATAGAAAAGATGCCGATACGCATCAAACAGGAGCTTCTTGGAGTAACGGAGGTTATTATCATGATACTAAAGACGGTTCCAACAATATGAACGAGGAGTGGTTCGGTATTTGCGCCAAAGGACCAACAGATCCCCGAGGCCTATACGATTTATATCCTCGTGCAGCATACTACGCATTAAAAGAGGCACATGCCTTAAATCCTTACGATGAAGATATAGATTTAGATTTCGTTCAAAACTATTTTAAAAATATTAGCATTACAGAAGCTGTTTTAAAAGCTAGAGGTGATAAAGCGGCTTTGGGTAATAGCGACATAGATAAACTTGGGATTAGCAGACTGTCTGCTCAATTTACAACCTTTAATACAGGGGGTAGCCTCATAACAACACCTGAAACAGCAGACCCAAACGATACGCAAACGTTTCCAAATGAATTAGGGTTTGATCACATGCAATCCTATTTTGTTGGTATCGAAGGAAAGCCTACATCAAATATGCGAGCAAACGTCGATTTTAATATCCTAGGAAATGTAGCCGATAACCCAATAAACGAAATTTTTTATGAAAATGTTGGGCGACCAATTACGGTGACAAATTCTCAAGGAGAAGAAGTGGTTATTAACGATAATAATCGCGTAAGAGTGTATCAAGCAGAATTCGAATGGAAGGCAAAAGAGTTTGATTTGAGAGGGTTCTACAGAACAGGACATTACCATTGGGCTTACGAAGGCGATTTCTTTAACCTATACCCAGAAGCTAATTATGGGCCTAATTTAGACATCTATAACGGTGAAATTTTAGGAATTGAAGTGGATGCCAAAGGGGAATTAGAAGGCTTAAAAGCTGCTTTTGGACCTCAATTATGGTGGGGAGCAAATCCAACAATGTTATTAAAGTACTCCACAAACATTGCGAAATGGGACGTAACGGGTATTTACCACAGAGATTTGAATACAGACTTAGAGTTTGATGATACCGGAAGACGTGTTTTAAACCCCAATCAGGTACGTTCTGGTATTATTCCAGCGTGGCCTACGGAAAGAGCAACTATAGCGCTAGAAAGAGAGTTTGGAGACTTCGGCATTACGCTTGGAGGTATGTGGGGAGGTAATCCACTAAACGGTAGTTCTTTTCAAGTATTTAACGAACAAACCGATGTAGTTTTAGTTGATAAAATTAACAGCGACGATAATTGGGGGGCTAAAGGTAAAATTACCTACCAAAATGGACCATTTAATTGGTATGCACAAGGATCTTACATGGGGCTCGTTGCTAATGGTGGTGTGGACCAAACAAGAACATTTACAGGTTGGAGACTAAAAGATTCTGGTAGCGGAAACATGACCAATTTCTTAACAGGTTTAACTTTTTCAGCAGGAAACTTACAAATCGCACCAAACTTCATGTACCAAAAACCATTGGTTGACCCAATGCCAAATGGCGCACCAGGACCAGGGCGTTTAAGGAATGTTATTGATGACCCATTCGCTGTAAGACAAGGTAATAGAGAAACCACGGCTGGGGAGATATTATTTACATTCGATCCCACCCCGGGTACTTGGATGTACGCATGGGATAGCGATAGATCAGAAGATGCAAAATTTGCCATGAGTGCAGGGTTTGTGTACAAGCATCACCCAACAGCGATGGACGGGCATATTGGTTTCCTTGCAGATCGTACGTTTTTTGCTTTTGGGGAGTCCGCACCTGCTGTAGATTTATGGGAGGCCCATACACGCATAGTTTCAAAAGTAAACCGTGATTTAGGAATCATTGGTAATTTTTACTACGGAAACGGACAAGGTAATGGTGATTCTAAAAGAACAATTACTCGATTTGGAGGTGATATAAGAATGCTTTATAATCAATTTAAACTAATGTCTCATGTCAAAGTTAACGATTGGGGACCTTTTGATTATCATCGCGATTTCAACTTAACATACCCACTTCAGTTAATGCTAGATGTATCTACAACAATAGGCAAACCAGATTGGTTTATTTTACCAAGTACGCAAATTGGTATTAGAGGCATGTGGCGATCGATGGATCAAAACTCACCAAGATACAGTCCTACTAATACATTCACAGACACCTTTCCGCCAAAACCGGTTATTAGTCCGGTTGGATTTCCTAACGGAACGGAATGGGAAATTAGAACATACATACATATTAACATAGGAAAATAAAAGTATTGTAATTATGAAAAAAGCAAATTTTAAATATCACATTTTATTTCCTGTTTTAGGATTAATATGTGTTGCAATAACAAGTTGCGAAAGAGGCTATTCAGAAGATATTGATTTTGCCACTTTTCCAACCATAGGAGATATATTTACTGATGTTCCTGTAAGTTTAAACGATTCACTATTTATATCTTTTGACCCATTGACAGGGGCTAATGTAGACGGCTTTGATGTTGACTACGATGTGGCTTATGAAGGTACCGCATCAATAAGGGTGGATGTACCTTCACCAACAGATCCAGTGGGTAGTTATATAGGTGGCATTTTTAAGGATAGAGGGGATGGTCGAAATCTTACAGGTTTTGATGCCTTAACCTTTTGGGCAAAAGGCTCGACTACCGCAACCGTTGGTACATTTGGATTTGGTTCAGACTTTATTGAGGATAAATATGCTGTGTCTATAAATAATGTTGAATTATCTACAAATTGGAAAAAAATTATCATTCCAATACCAGATCCATCAAAATTAGTTCAGGAAAAAGGGATGTTCCTTTTTTCGGCAGGAACTGAAAGCACTAATGGTGCGGGCTTTACGTTTTGGTTAGACGAAATTCGTTTTGAAAAGTTAGGTACTATAGGTCAGCCAAGACCTTCAATAATGGGCGGTCAAGACCAAACAGCCCAGGCTAATGTTGATGTCTCTTTGCCAGTCGTTGGTTTATCAGAAACATTTAATTTACCCAATGGTCAAGACATAACGGTGATTGCTTCACCATATTATTTTGATTTTGAAACCTCAAATCCTTTTGTTGCTTCAGTAAATGAGCGAGGTATAGTTACCGTAGAAGGGTTAGGAGAAGTTGATCCAAACACAAACCAAAGAGATAACATGGCAAAAATCACAGCAAGCCTGGGAGGGGTTTCTGCTGCCGGTTCTTTAACTATGGAAGCTGTAAATATCAATGTAATTTCATTATTTAGCGATGTATTTGCTAACGTTCCTGTTGATAATTATAACGGGTTCTACATAGATGGATTCCAAACTACACTTGGAGGTGCTGTTGAAGAAGATGGTAACAACATTATAGACTATACCTTATTAAATTTCGTTGCTATCGAGTTTTATGGCAGAGGTGGAAGTGGCGTACAACCTATTGATGCTAGTGAAATGACACATATGCATATCGATGTAAGAGTAAATGAAAATGTGGACCCAACAGATTTCTTTAGAATTGAAGTGTTCAACAATTTCACTTTAGGTAATAGTGTTTCAGGAGCATATACTATTCCTGGAACTGATTTAGTGAGTAATGACTGGGCGCAATTCGACATACCCTTGTCAGATTTTGCTGGCTTAAGTGCTAAAGATGCGCTAGGAGCTATCATATTTGTGTCAGATGCTACAATTGCCAATGTTTCTTTAGATAATATTTATTTCTATGCTGAAAATTAAAAAACAAGAAAACATGAATTTTAAAAATATAATAAAATCAATACCGGTTTATTTACTGATTGTTGCATTAAGCATTGTTACAATTGGAGGCACGGTTTTAAGTTGTGATCCAGATGAGACTCAAACAGTTGCCAATTTTAATACCATTGTACTCCAAGAGGAATTTGATGAAGATGGTGCTCCAGATAGTGATATATGGACATACGACATCGGAACAGGAGACAACGGTTGGGGAAATAATGAATTGCAATATTACACCAATAGACCAGAAAATGTAGTTGTAGAAGACGGTATGCTGAAGATTACAGCTATAAATGAGAGTTTTGAAGGCTCTAACTACACATCTGCAAGACTTACAACAAAAGGATTATTTGAACAACAATATGGAAGATTTGAAGCAAGAATGAAATTACCTTTTGGTAAAGGTATGTGGCCTGCATTTTGGCTATTAGGTGCAAACATTGATGACATTGGTTGGCCATTTTGTGGTGAAATTGATGTTATGGAAAATGCAGGGTCTAAACCAACAAAAGTAAGTGGTGCCGTTCATGGTCCAGGATATTCTGGAGGAAATCCTATTTTGAAGGAGTATGAATTTGAAAGTTCTCGTGTAGATTCAGAATTTCATATTTATGGTATTGAATGGGGTCCTGAATATATCAACTATTACATCGATGATGTACTGTATTTTCAAGTAACTCCAGATAGTTTAGAGGAAGAAGAGGTTGATAGATCAAACTGGGTTTTTGATAATGGTCCGTTTTTTATGATTATCAATTTAGCTGTGGGCGGTAATTTCGATGGAAATCCAACCTCAGCAACTGTATTCCCACAAACCATGTACGTGGACTATATTAGGGTTTACGCAGCAGAATAAATAGCTTTTAGTGAAGGGTTGGTGCCCATTATAGGTTTAATGGCTTTCCCTTTAAAGTTTTATACAGATTATTTTACCAAACTATGATTGTTACTGAATCACATAAGATTTCAAGCAAAACTGCAGAGACAAAAGGAGAGCTAATTACTTTTGAAAGCGAAACGTATTATAAAATTGCCAATAGCGATAAAATGCGTCCGTTTTTTATGAGTATCGTAAGCGATTCTAACCATTGGATGTTTATCTCTAGTAATGGCGGTTTAACGGCTGGACGAAAAAATGCGGAATATTCATTATTTCCATATTACACTGATGATAAGATTGCTGAAATGGCCGAAACCACTGGAAGTAAAGCTATTTTTCGAGTACATAAAAATGGAAAAATACAGTTGTGGGAGCCATTTTCAATGCGTCAAACAGGTATTTACAATACGCAAACCAACCTGTATAAAAACAGATACGGGAACAAGGTAGTGTTTGAGGAGAATAACTTAGACTTAGGATTAACGTTTAGATACCAATGGAACTCAAGTAATCAATTTGGCTTTGTAAAAAAATCTACACTTATAAACAATTCTGAAGAAGCTGTTAAAGTAACGGTGTTAGATGGGTTACAAAATATTTTGCCCGCAAGTGTTACTGCCGATTTACAAAATAGTAGAAGCAACCTTGTTGATGCCTACAAAAAAAGTGAATTACAAAAAGATGCAGGCTTAGGTATTTATGCGCTTAGTGCGGTAATAGTAGATAAAGCAGAACCGAGTGAGGCTTTAAAAGCAAATACAGTTTGGTTTACAGGATTAGAAAACCCCACACATCTTATTTCATCTTTACAGCTAGATAATTTTAGAAGAGGAGAAAGTATTACTGAAGAAGTGGATATGAAAGCTGAGAAAGGTGCCTATTTTATTTCTTCTGATGTTACATTGAATTCAGGAGATTCTAAAAGTTGGATGTTTGTAGCAAATGTAAATCAGTCAATTTCTGATGTCGTTCGTATTTCAGAATTAATAAAAAACACCTCTGGTTTAGAAACCCTTGTTCAAGAAAACATCGATAAAGGCACTCAAAACTTAATAGTTTTAACGGCGTCCTCAGATGGTTTACAATTAAGCGCAGACCCCTTAATCAATATGAGACACTTCTCAAATACACTCTTCAATATCATGCGGGGTGGTATTTTTGATGACGGTTATACTATTGAAAAGGGCGACTTTATCAAGTATATTTCAAAAGCAAATAATCAAGTTTATCAACAAAAGCAAAGCACTTTAAATGCTTTACCTAACACATTCAGTGTAAACGATATTTATGGTTTTGCTGAGAAAAGTAGCAATACAAACTTCAAACGTTTATGTTTTGAATATTTACCTTTAAAATTCAGTAGAAGACATGGAGACCCAAGCAGGCCTTGGAATAAGTTTTCTATTAACACAAGAAGTGAAGTAGATGGGTCAAAAATTTTAGACTACGAAGGCAATTGGCGCGATATTTTCCAAAACTGGGAAGCCTTATCTCTCTCCTATCCTCAGTTTTTAGAGGGGATGATTCATAAGTTTTTAAACGCTACAACTTTTGAAGGCTACAATCCTTATCGTGTGACTAAAGATGGTTTTGATTGGGAGGTTATAGAAGAACATGATCCTTGGTCTTACATTGGCTACTGGGGCGATCATCAAATTATTTACCTACTCAAGTTCTTAGAAATTATTGAGAACCACTACCCTAACGCTTTAGAAAAACGTTTCAATCAAGATGTATTTGTATATGCCAATGTGCCATACAAAATCAAAAGCTATGCAGATACATTAAAAAACCCTAAAGACACTATTGATTTCGACCACAAGTTAGATGCATTAATTAACGAGAGAAGAAAGGAAATAGGTGCAGATGGTGCATTGCTAAGAAACCAAAAAGACGGTATTCATAAAGTTAATTTTATTGAAAAATTACTGGCTACAGTACTTTCTAAAATTTCAAATTTTATTCCAGAAGGCGGTATTTGGTTAAATACCCAACGCCCAGAATGGAACGATGCTAATAATGCCTTGGTTGGTAATGGGGTGTCAATGGTAACGCTATATTACATCTACAGGTTTTTAAATTTCTTTGAAAAAATCGTTGCTAAAGCTGAAGTTAGTGAAGTTGCTATTTCAGAAGAACTAGTAACATTTTTTGGTAAAGTTAAGGCAACGCTTCAAGATAATGCCAACATTTTATCAGGTCCGATTTCAGATAAAGACCGTAAAACTGTACTTGATGGCTTAGGAAATGCGGGAAGCAATTATAGAGAAACCATTTATAAAGAAGGTTTTACAAGTAAGAAATCAATATTAAGCTTAGATGAAATTTCTAGTTTTATTGAAGTTACAAAATCATATTTAGAACATAGTATTGATGCCAATAAGCGAGATGATAATATGTATCACGCCTATAACTTAATGACGGTTGAGAACAATGATGAGGTTTCTATCTCTTATCTATCGGAAATGTTAGAAGGTCAGGTTGCGGCTTTAAGTTCGGGTTACCTCTCCCCTACTCAGGCACTCAATTTATTAGATGGTTTAAAAGAAAGCGCACTATTTAGAGAAGATCAATACAGCTATATATTATACCCAAATAAAGAGCTACCAAGATTTGATAAAAAGAATAATATTCCTTCGGAAAGAGTCAATCAATCTGTATTATTAAAACGTTTGGTTGACGATGGTAATAGACAAGTTATTGAGAAAGATGTAAAAGGAGGCTATCACTTTAATGGCAATTTTAACAACGCCAATATTCTAAAAGAAGCACTATCAAATTTAGATGAATCTTATCAAGCTTTAGTTGAAAAAGAAGAAGGTGTATTACTTCAAATATTCGAAGATATTTTCGATCATAAATCGTTTACAGGACGCTCGGGTACATTCTTTGGTTATGAAGGTTTAGGTTCTATTTACTGGCATATGGTATCTAAATTATTATTGGCAGTTCAAGAAAATTGTTTGCTAGCCATAAACTCAAACGAAACACCAGAGGTAATAGGCAAATTATTAGACCATTATTACGAAATAAATGCTGGAATTGGTGTGCATAAATCACCAGAATTATATGGTGCTTTCCCAACCGATCCATATTCGCATACGCCGGCTACGAAAGGTGCACAACAGCCTGGAATGACGGGGCAAGTAAAAGAAGATATTCTGAGTCGTTTTGGAGAATTGGGCGTTTTTGTGAAAGACGGAAAATTAAGCTTCAAGCCTAGTTTGTTACAAACCAAGGAGTTCTTAAAAGCATCTGCCGTTTTCACTTTCACTAATGTAAAAGGAGAAACTGAAGAAATGGCAATGGAAGAAAACACTTTAGGGTTTACCTATTGCCAAGTGCCGATTGTCTACAAATTGTCTGACAAAGAAAAGACACAGGTGTTTTTCAATAATGGTAGACTTGTAGTTTTTGATTCGCTAGAGCTAGATTGGGCAGCTTCCAAATTACTTTTTGAGAGAAAGGGCGAAGTAAATAAAATTATTGTTTCTATAGTAAAATAGAGGCCTAAAGAAATGATTAGATCTAACGAAAAAAAACATATTACAGCTGCAGATATATTAGGAAACCCTAATTATTTAGCTATTTCCTATGGGGGCTATCGCCATAAAACTCGAGATATTCAACCTACGATACCGGAACTTAAGGACGATATGAAAATATTGTTTGCAATGGGCATTAGGATATTGCGAACTTATAATGTGCAATTACGGCAAGCCCCTAACTTGTTAAGGGCAATATCGGAGTTAAAAGCCGAGGATTCTAGTTTTGAAATGTATGTAATGTTGGGTGCGTGGATTGATTGTAAGAACGCATGGACAGATTTGGCGCCTAACCATGAGATTGAAAGCGAACAAAATGCTGGTGAAATAGACAGGGCCGTGGCACTAGCAAAACAGTACCCAGACATTGTAAAAATTATTGCTGTTGGTAACGAAGCTATGGTGCACTGGGCCACTAGCTATTTTGTGCGACCAAACGTCATCTTAAAATGGGTGAATCATTTACAAGATTTAAAGCAGCACGGAGAATTGCCAAAAGACTTATGGATTACAAGTTCAGACGACTTCTCGTCTTGGGGCGGTGGCGATCCTATTTATCATACCGAAGATTTAAACAATCTCATTAGAGCTGTAGATTATATTTCAATGCACACCTACCCTATGCACAATTCACATTATAATCCTAAATTTTGGTTAGTTCCGGAGGAAGAGGCAGTATTATCAGATCTAGAGAAGATAGAATCTGCAATGCAACGTGCCTTAGTGTTTTCTCAACAACAATATGACGGGGTGGTAAAATACATGAGAAGTTTGGGTATTAACAAGCCCGTTCATATAGGCGAAACAGGTTGGGCTACTTTATCTAACGAACATTATGGGGCCGATGGTTCAAAAGCGGCAGACGAATATAAATCAGGACGATATTTTCAGTTGATGAGAGATTGGACAAATAGCGAAGAGATATCTTGTTTTTATTTTGAAGCATTTGATGAACCATGGAAAGACGCTAATAACCCTTTAGGATCTGAAAACCATTTTGGGCTAATTAATCTAAAAGGTGAAGCAAAATATGCCATTTGGGATTTGGTGGACAAGGGTATTTTTAAGGATTTAACCAGAGACGGTCAGTCAATTACCAAAACGTATAACGGGAGAAAGGAAAATTTACTTTCAGAAGTTCATATTCCACCGTTAAGAACTGAAATGACATTTAATTATTAATTATGAAAAAGGTTCTAATCATACTATTAGTCTGTTTTATGTGGTCTTGCAATAATTCTAAAAAGAGTAATGTGAACAAAGCAGAAGAAAACAAGCAACTAACCGCAAAAGATATTTTGGGAAACCCAAAGTACTTAGCCATGTCTTATGGAGGATATAGGTATGCCGATCATAGTATTGAGCCTACACTAGAAGAGCTTAAGGACGACATGAAAATTCTGCATGCTATGGGTATCAGAATAGTGCGAACATACAAAGTGCATTTGCCCCAAGCCGAAAATCTTTTACAAGCTATAAGCGAGCTAAAAGCAAACGACCCAAGTTTTGAAATGTATGTAATGTTGGGTGCTTGGATTGACTGTAAAAATGCTTGGACAGACCAAGAACCAATTCATAACGAAGAAAGTGAAGCCAATAAACCACAAATGGAAAAAGCTGTTGCTCTAGCAAACCAGTATCCAGATATTGTAAAAGTAATTGCTGTAGGTAACGAAGCTATGGTAAAATGGGCAGCCAGTTATTATGTTGAGCCTTGGGTAATCTTGAAATGGGTGAATTATCTTCAAGATTTAAAGAAAGAAGGAAGGTTATCTCAGGATGTATGGGTAACAAGTTCCGATAATTTTGCCTCTTGGGGCGGTGGCGGCGAGGAATACCATGTTGAAGATTTGAACAATTTAATCAAGGCAGTAGATTTTCTTTCGGTTCACACCTACCCTATGCATGATACACATTATCAACCTGAATTTTGGTTAAATCAAGATGGTCTTGAAGGTAAAACAGATATGGAAAAAATAGAAATATCCATGTTAAGGGCTAAGGAATATGCTATCACGCAAACAGCTAATGTGAAGAAATATATGGAAAGTCTTGGAGTTAATAAGCCAATTCACATTGGCGAAACAGGATGGGCGAGTTTCTCTTCAGGACATTATGGTACAACAGGCTCAAAAGCTTGTGATGAATACAAAGAAGCCTTGTATTATCAGCATATGAGAGATTGGACTAACGGGGCTGGTATGTCATGTTTTTACTTTGAAGGCTTTGACGAGCCATGGAAAGGTGGAGAAAACTCAGGAAATTCTGAAAAACACTTTGGGTTGTTCAAAGTTGATGGAAAAGCAAAATATGCACTTTGGGGTGAAGTGGACAAAGGAACATTTGATGGGCTAACACGAAATGGCAACCGGATAACAAAAACCTACAACGGAGATAAAGACGCTATGATGAAAGATGTTGAAGTCCCTCCAACTGCTGAGGAATGGCATGCAAATCAATAGTAATAAACTTAGTTCAATGAAAGTTATAAAATACATAACGGTTTTTACGGTAGCATTGCTTATGATAGGTTGTAATACAGAAGATAAAACATTGGCAATTGAAGTTTTTGAAACTTCAGAGAGGGGGCATAAATTGTCTAATATCACTCAGTTTAAAACTACTGAAGAGAAAGTCGTTATCAACTTAAATCCTGAGCAAAAGTTTCAAACCATCACAGGGTTTGGAGGTGCATTTACAGAAGCATCGGCATACTTATTAAATAAGTTAAGTAAAGAAAATCGAAAAAAGATTATCAATGCCTATTTCAGTAAAGAAGGTGCGCATTATTCGTTAACAAGAACCCATATGAATTCTTGTGATTTTTCTCTAAGCAACTATTCTTATACACCTGTTGAAGGCGATAAAAATCTAGAACATTTTTCTATTGAAGAGGATAAAGATGATTTAATTCCGTTCATAAAAGAAGCCATGGCAGCGTCTTCAGATGGCTTTAAAATTTTTGGGTCACCATGGACAGCCGCGCCATGGATGAAAGATAATAACGCATGGGTTGGTGGTAAGCTATTACCAGAATACTATGATACTTGGGCTTTGTTTTTTTCAAAATATGTTGACGCTTACAAAGCTGAAGGTATCGATATTTGGGGTTTTACAGTTGAAAACGAACCACTAGGAAACGGCAACAACTGGGAAAGTATGCATTACTCACCAGACGAAATGACCAACTTTGTTATGAATCATTTAGGGCCAAAACTGAAGGCAGATGGAAAAGGTGATTTAAAAATTTTGGGCTACGATCAAAACAGGGAACACTTAAAGGAATGGATTGATGCTCAATATAAAAATGAAGCAACATCTAAATATTTTGATGGTACCGCCATTCATTGGTATGCAAGTACATTTCATTATTTTCCTGAAGAATTACAGTATGCTCATAACAAAGCTCCAAATAAACTTTTAATTCAATCTGAGGCTTGTGTGGATGCTGAGGTTCCTGTTTGGAATGATGATGCTTGGTACTGGAAGAAAGAAGCTACCGACTGGGGTTTTCAATGGGCACCAGAAGAAGACAAGCACATGCACCCGAAATATGCCCCAGTAAACCGTTACGCCAGGGATATTATTGGTTGCTTAAATAATTGGGTTGATGGTTGGGTAGATTGGAATATGGTTTTGGACACTAAAGGAGGACCAAACTGGTTTAAAAATTGGTGTATTGCGCCAGTAATTGTTGACCCTGATAAGGACGAAGTTTATTTCACACCATTGTATTACACCATGGCTCATTTTAGTAAGTACATAAGGCCAGAGGCTAAAGTTATTGGATTAGAGAACTCTGATGAGCAATTAATGGCAACTGCAGCTGTAAACCCTAACGGTTCAACTGTAGTAGTACTCTTTAATGAAACAAAAACCCCTAAATCTATAAGCCTATCGCTAAATGGTAAAACCGTTGGTTTTGCAATAGATGCGCAAGCAATTCAAACTATTGTAATTCCGAAAGAATAAAAATATAACCAACTAAATAAATAACATTATGTCTACAATCTCAGCCACAAAAAAAGTTCCTTTAGGTCAAAAAGTAGCGTTCGGACTTGGTATGCTTGCAAATCAAATGTTCCCCGCAGCATTAGGAATTTTCATGGTAGTATTAGTTAAAGACCTAGGGTTTGAAGGTTGGCAATGGAGTTTAATTTATTTTTTACCTAGGATTTTTGATTCCTTTACAGACCCAATAATGGGCTTTATTTCAGATAATACAAAATCTAGATGGGGAAGACGAAGACAATATGTTTTTATTGGTGCTTTAATTATGGGCATTACGTTTGTAATTATGTGGCAGTTGTATCGTGAAGATGGTGTTGATTATAATTTCACTTATTTCATGCTGTGGTCATTCGCATTTTACTTGGGCTTAACCATTTTTAGTGTGCCCTATGTGGCAATGGGCTACGAAATGAGTGAAGATTTTCATGAGCGCACAAACATCATGGCGGTGGCACAATGGATTGGGCAATGGGCTTGGGTTATAGCGCCTTGGTTTTGGGTAATAATGTACGATAAGGGCTGGTTTGAGTCTGCCGATGTTGCCACCCGATCGTTAGCAGTTTGGGTTGGTGTTGGCTGTATGATACTCGCCATGGTACCTGCAATTTTCATTAAAAGCAAATCTACTTTAGATGAAGATTATGCACCACTCACCATGGGTAATATAGGAGGTAGCCTTAAAGAAATTTTTGATGGATTTAAAGAAGCCTTCAAGTCACTTCCATTCAGACGACTATGTATTTCAACGTTTTTTATTTTTAATGCATTTAACACTGTTGCTGCTTTTTCATTTTTTATTGTAGTGTATTATTTATTTAGCGGAGACGCTGGAGCAGCAGGAATTTGGCCAACACTATTCGGAAGTTTAGGAGCACTTATAACCACGTTTGCTGTTATTCCAATAGTTGCTTGGATGTCTAAAAAGATGGAGAAGAAGAAAGCGTTTCTAATCTCACAGGGTATTTCAATAATTGGGTACATCATGCTTTGGTTTCTTTTTGTTCCAGGAAAACCGTACATGTTCATTTTTGCATTACCATTTTTCTCTTTCGGAATAGGTAGTTTGTTTGTATTAATGATGTCAATGACAGCCGATGTTATCGATTTGGATGAACTAAATACAGGAAAACGAAGGGAAGGCATTTTTGGCGCTATTTATTGGTGGATGGTAAAATTTGGTTTTGCTATTGCAGGAGGTCTTAGTGGCTTAATTTTAACCTATGTTGGTTTTGATTCTACTCCAGGAGCAGTGCAAACCGAAGATGCTATTACAGGATTAAGGATATTTTTCTCAGTAGTTCCTATTGTTGGAACAGTAATAGCCATTATTGTGATGTGGAATTATTCAGTATCCGAAGAACGCGCCAATGAAATTAGAGCAGAACTCGATAAGAGAAAAAACGCAGCATCAACCATAAAATCTTCATCATATTACCAAACAGATAAGCTTTTGTCTTTTACAAATATTGATGTTGATGAAACTTCAGAAATTGACTTTTCGTCAGTGTCAAGTATCGAATTACGAAGCATGTTTAAAGAGACTTTAAGTGGTGGTGTTCATGGTCTTTGTTTTAGTCCTTATAAAGAAGGACAAGATATAGGCGATCGACTATCAGAAGCACAAATTAAGGAGCGAATGGAAGTAATTCGTCCGTTTGCCAAATGGGTACGCTCTTTCTCATGTACTGAAGGTAATGAGCATATACCAAAAATTGCACATGCTTCTGGTATAAGAACTATGGTAGGCGCTTGGATTGGGAATGACAAGGAAAAGAACGAGCAAGAAATTAATGCTCTTATAGAACTTGCTAAAAGTGGTATTGTAAATATAGCCGTAGTTGGTAACGAAACCCTTTTAAGGAATGAGTTGACTGAACGTGATATTATCAGCTATATAAAACGCGTTAAAAAAGTATTGCCCAATATTCCTGTAGGCTATGTAGATGCGTATTATCAGTTTGTTGAAAGGCCAGCGCTAATCGAGGTTTGTGATGTTATTTTGGTAAACTGCTACCCTTTCTGGGAAGGTAGTGATATCAAAACCGCATTAGCATACTTAAAGCACATGTATAAAATAATTAAAAATAGTGCTAATGGCAAGCCAGTTATTATCACCGAAACCGGGTGGCCAAATAAAGGAGAGCCTACAAATAATGCAGTGCCATCGCAAGAAAACGCTATGTTCTACTTTATAAAAACGAACAATTGGGCAAGAGAAAATAATGTTGAAATGTTCTATTTCTCCTCTTTTGACGAATCATGGAAAGTACATCATGAAGGTGATGTAGGCCAACGTTGGGGGATTTGGGATAAAGACGAAAAACCAAAATACATCTAAAATTATGTCGTATAGAGAAGGTAAAATAATGTCATTATCAGGATTAAACCTAGACAATAAGACATCAAAAGGATTAGAAAACCTTTTTAAAAGGGTACTTAAAAATGGCATGCACGGTATAGGATTCAGCCCTTATGAAGAAAGCCAAGAACCAGGAGATCAGCTCTCAGATAAGCAAATAAGAAGACGCTTAAAAGTGATTAAACCTTATACAAATTGGGTACGCTCTTTTTCTTGTACAGAAGGCAATGAGTTAATTCCTAAAATTGCAAAAGAAATGGGAATGAAAACAATCGCTGGCGCTTGGTTAGGTGATGATGCAGAAACCAATGCTAAAGAAATAGCAGGGCTAAAAAAGCTTGCTAATGAAGGTGTTGTCGATATAGCAGCAGTAGGAAATGAGGTAATGTACCGTGGTGATTTAACAGAGGATGAATTATTAGCTTTTATTTATGATGTAAAAAGAGAAATTACAGACATACCCGTGGGCTATGTAGACGCTTACTATGAGTTTACATTAAGACCAAAAATAACAGAGGCTTGCGATGTGATTTTGGCAAATTGCTATCCGTATTGGGAAGGTTGCAGTATTGAGTATTCTTTAATCTATATGAAGGACATGTATCATAAAGCAGTAAAAGCAGGTAATGGTAAAAAGGTAATCATATCAGAAACAGGATGGCCTAGTGAAGGCGAAGGTTTAAATGGCGCAATTCCTTCAAAAGAAAATGCAATGAAGTATTTTATAAATACGCAATTGTGGGCTAAAGAAGAAGGTATTGATGTCTTCTATTTTTCGTCTTTTGATGAATCTTGGAAGGTCGGTGCAGAAGGAGATGTTGGCGCATATTGGGGTTTATGGGACAAGAATGAGACACCTAAGTTTTATGCAACACCTTTGAGATTAAAGAGCGCAAAAATATTCGCTAAATAAATTACAATAGCATACTGTATAATTGTCTAATTATCAGATAAGTGCTATCGCAAGGACGAGTTTTGCGGCAATCTTCATAAATTATATATACATCGTTGTTTTTAACCACAACATCACCACAACATTTCAATCTTACCACTTAAATAGCATTGATTTCAATAAAAATATAATCAATGAAAACTATAATAAAAACAAGTAGTATTTGAGGAATTAATAAAAAACACTGTATTTTTTTAGGATGTATGTTTTTTGCAGGGGTGTTGTATGCGTATATATCAATAGTTAGAGATTAAATTTGGATTACAACATAAACTAAGAATTCAATTAATTATTAATTAAAACATTTATTATGAAAAAAATTACTTTATTGTTAATCCTTTTAACTTTCTCATTTGGCTTCTCGCAAGACTTATTGTTAGGCTTCGAAGATGGCGAAAGTGGCGGTCTAGATGGTGGTCCATTTGGAAACGCAAATGCCTTGCAAGTTAATATTGTTACAGATACAGGAACTAACGGAACAAAAGTTGCTGAATTTATTGCCAATACAGGCGGCACCATTTGGCAATGGTGTTAATTTAAATTTAACTACAAATGTTGCTTTGGGTGGCACTGAACAAACAATGACTATAGATGTTAAGTCGGCGACAGCAATAACCTTTTTGGTAAAAGTTAACGATGGAGGCGACGAGGCAGCAGCAGCTGTTACTCATAATGGTGATAATACATGGCAAACACTTTCTTTTACCTTTAATACTGTACTTGATGGAAAAGCAGCCATGGCTAGCGGTGATTATAATGGTTTTGTAATTCACGCTTATTGGGCGCCCGGAGCGACTACTTTTGGCGAAGTAACTGCAGACACTAGAACGTTTTATGTAGACAATATCTCTGGTCCAGCAAGTACAAATACATGTTCAAATGGAATACAAGACGGTGATGAAACTGGTGTAGACTGTGGGGGATCCTGCCCAGATTCATGTCCAAACCCTCCATCCGCAGCCCCAACCTCACCGCCTAATAGAGCTCCAGCAGATGTTGTTTCTGTTTTTAGTGATGCTTACACAGATGAGGCTACAGACCAAAGACAACCATTTGGGAATGCTGTTGTTACAGAAATAGATTTTTCAGGAAATAGTATTATATCTGCAACAACGCCACTCCCTGGGGCTGGCTTTCAGTATCAATATTTTAGTACTACTCCTCAATTTCTCGATTTATCAGGAATGACTCATATGCACTTCGATTTTTATTTTGAAGGCTCACCATCTACACCTGGAACATTTTTTACGGTAATTGCTCAGTATAACGGTGGAAGCAATGCAATTCAATATAACGAGGATGTAACGGTGTTAGCTCCAAATACATGGCATGAAATTGACGTTACCTTTGATAGTTTTGCCAGTGGTGCTCCAAGAGATCAAATCGGGCAAGTTATTGTGCAAATAAATGGCCCAGATATTTATGGCCCATTCTATGTAGATAATATCTATTTCCATAACAATACTGTTTTAAGTAACGACGAATTCTCTAAAAACACCTTTAAGGCTTACCCTAACCCAACGAAAGACAGATGGACATTAAGAGGCGAAAGTCAAATAAAAAGCATTAGGGTGATTGATATTTTAGGAAAAGAAGTGATGTTTCTTTTACCTAACAATAATGAAGCTACAATTGATGGTGCTGGCTTAAAATCTGGTATATACTTTGCGCAGGTAGAAACACTTCTACGTGTTGATAGTGTTAAGTTAGTTAAGCAATAATAACCTCATAGTTTAGTTGATTAAAAATGGCACTTTTAAAAGTGCCATTTTTTCGTTTAACGCTTTTATTTCTTTACTTTGTAGGGCAATTTTTAAATTACATGTTAGACGATATAATTGCCGCAATACCTTTTGGTATAATTTTGGCCTTTACAATAGGCCCTGTATTTTTTGTACTCCTAGAAACCAGTGCCACCAAGGGTTTTAAAAGCGCATTGATTTTTGACTGCGGCGTTATTTTAGCTGATATTCTATTTATTATTGTGGCGTTTTTCAGTACCAATAAACTATTAGATAAAATAAAAGACGACCCTAATTTTTTGATTTTTGGAGGCGTGCTTTTGGTGGCATACGGCCTAATTTCGTTTATAAAAACATCGAAATCCTTTCGCTCTATAGTAAGGGAATATCATAAAGTAGAAATTAAAAAAGGTTATGGGAAGTTGTTCTTAAAAGGCTTTTTATTAAATTTTATTAATATTGGTGTACTGCTGGGTTGGGTGGCATTTATAGTATTGGCCAATACTATAACAGAATCAGAAAATGGTGTTGTTGCTTTTCTCTTTACTATCCTCTTGGTTTATTTTTTAGTAGATCTTATAAAAATTGTTGTAGCAAAAAAGCTTAAAAACAAGCTAACCCCTCGGCTAATATTCAAAACAAAAAAATTAATTGCATTAGTAATTCTAGGTTTTGGGGTTTTATTATTGGTTCAAGGATTTTTTCCAGAAGAAAAAGAACTTATAAAAGAACAGTTCGACAAAGTAAATCCAATAAAATAAAAAAGAGATACACATGTATCTCTTTTTTTTGAGGCGTCGAGCGGAATCGAACCGCTGTAGCAGGTTTTGCAGACCTGTGCCTAAGCCACTCGGCCACGACGCCTAATTGATGCTGCAAATGTAAAAAAAATTAGGACTTTTACTTATATAAAATTACTTTTTACGTTTATCCGTCATCTTTACAGTAACTTTTTCAACATCTCCACCAATCGGAGGATTTATCTTGCTAATACTTACAGTTGCTTTTTTTACCAGTTCGTCTTCGTTAAAAATACGATCTAGAATTCTTCTAGAAACAGTTTCCAATAATTTCGAAGGCTTGCCCATTTCCTCTTTAATCACCTTGTTTAAAAAAACATAATCCACTGTATCCTCTAACATATCAGTTTTTGCGGAGGTCTGTAAATCGGCCGAAACCTTTAAATCTACACGATACTCACTTCCTATTTTTGTTTCCTCCTTAAGGCAGCCATGATGCGCAAATACTCGAATATTCGAAACTTTTATAATTCCCATTATAACAGATTTTAAGTCGCTAAAATTACCTAATTTTGCCCATATTTTTGTTTAATATATGGAGTTTCTAGTTAGAAACTAATAATTGTATCGGAGTTTATGTCTGAAGAAAGAAAATCACTCAATTTTATAGAGCAAATTATAGAGGATGATTTGGCGAATGGAATGTCTAAAAACGATTTGCGTTTTAGGTTTCCACCAGAACCTAATGGCTATTTGCACATTGGGCATACTAAGGCCATAGGCATCAGTTTTGGTTTAGGCGAATATTACAATGCCCCTGTGAACCTGCGTTTTGATGATACAAACCCAGCAAAGGAAGAACAGGAGTATGTTGATGCCATAAAGCGCGACATTGCGTGGTTAGGTTATAAGTGGGATAAAGTTTTATTCTCTTCAGATTATTTTCAGCAGCTTTATGATTGGGCCATAATGCTCATAAAAAATGGAAAAGCCTATGTAGATTCCCAGTCTAGTGAAGCCATGGCTGAACAAAAAGGCACACCAACAGAACCAGGAGTAGACAGCCCTTACCGAAATAGAACGGTTAACGAAAATCTTGATTTGTTCAACCGCATGAAAAATGGTGAATTTGATGAAGGAGAACATATTTTGCGTGCAAAAATTGATATGCAACACGTTAATATGTTAATGCGCGACCCGATAATGTATCGTGTTGTAAAAAAAGAACACCATAGAACAGGTAGTGATTGGTGCATTTACCCTATGTACGATTGGACACACGGTGAGAGTGATTACATAGAGCAGATATCACACTCCTTATGTTCCTTGGAATTTAAACCCCACAGAGAGCTTTACGATTGGTTTTTAGACCAAGTTGCAGACCCAAACAAACTTAGGCCAAAACAACGCGAATTTGCACGTTTAAACTTAAGCTATACCATTATGAGCAAGCGTAAGTTGCTTAAATTGGTTGAAGATGGTATTGTTAACGGTTGGGACGACCCAAGAATGCCCACAATCTCCGGACTAAGACGCAGAGGTTATACCCCAGCAGCATTAAGAAAGTTTGTAGAAACGGTTGGTGTAGCAAAACGCGATAATGTGATAGACGTATCGCTGTTGGAATTTTGTATACGTGAGGATTTAAACAAAACAGCGCCTCGTGTTATGGCTGTATTAAACCCTGTAAAGTTGGTAATAACAAATTATCCTGAAGATAAAGTAGAATGGATGGATGCTGAGAACAATCAGGAAGACGAAAGTGCAGGTTACAGAAAAGTGCCGTTTTCGAAGGAATTGTATATTGAAAAAGAAGATTTTAAAGAAGAAGCAAGCAATAAGTTTTTTAGATTAAAATTAGGTGGAGAAGTTAGGTTGAAAAACGCCTACATAATTAAAGCCGAAAGTGTTGTTAAGGATGCCAAAGGAGAAGTTATAGAGATACATTGTACATATTCAGAAGACACAGATAGAAGAGTAAAAGGCACGCTGCATTGGGTGTCTATTCAACATGCTATAAAAGCTGAGGTTAGAGAGTACGATAGACTGTTTATGGACGAAGCACCAGACAGCCATCAGGATAAAGATTTTATGGAATTCTTAAATCCGAATTCCTTAAAAACAATAACAGCTTTTGTGGAGCCAAGCCTTGCAGAAGCTAACGTTGGTGACCGTTATCAATTTCAAAGATTAGGTTATTTCAATGTAGATGAAGACACCACCTCTGATACATTGGTATTTAATAAAACAGTTGGTTTACGGGATACTTGGGCTAAACAAAAACCAAAACAAAACCAACAGGCAAAACCGCAAAATAATCAACCAAAGCGCAAAGCAATTGATGTTATAAAACAACTTGGTAAAAAGTATACAAATTTGCCTGAGGCAAAACAACAAAAGGTACGTACCGAAATTTTAGAACTTGCGAAAAATGTATCCTACGATGAGGTGGAACCACTGTTTAATACAGGTGCAAAAAAAGTAGGAACACGAATAGCAGTTACCTTAATATTGCAAGTTTTGTTAAAGCAAGATTTAGAGAAAAATCAGGCAATTACCGATTTTGTTTCTAAAGCTATTGAGGATAAAAACGCGCTTTTAAAACTAGAGGCAAATAAGCTATAATTTTGGAAGAAAAGGTGAGATATGAATGGGTAGATCAACTAAGAGGAATTGGTATTTTTTCTGTGATTTACGGACATAACTTTCCTTTTTTGGAGCACTACATTTACTCATATCATATTCCCCTATTTTTTGTTATAGCTGGTATGTTTCATCCAAAAATAATCCATCTAAAAGCAATACTTCATAGGGCTAAAAGTATTTTAGTACCTTATTTTATATGGAGTTTATTACTTTATACATTTTGGGTTGTATTAGGAAGACACTACGGTAATAGCGCTACTTTAAACTTAGATCCTATAAAAGGTTTAATAGGTGTGTTTTATGCCCAAGGTGATATAATGTATATGGATTGGGGCATACCAATGTGGTTTTTACCCTGTATATTTTTAAGTTTCCTGCTTTTCTCTATAGTTCAAAAAATACAACATAATGTATTAAGAATTTCTTTTTGGTTGCTATGTATAGTATTTGGATTTACTTATCCTATGTACTCTAATTTTCATTTGCCTTGGAGTATAGATGTTGCTTGTGTATCTCTATTATTTTATGGCTTAGGATTTTATTTTAAGAATAAAATACGTCATCTAAAAAAGAGTACTAAAGTTTATATTGTGTTGATTTTTGCTATTATAGTTAGCGTTACTACAGGAATGGCTAATTCTAAAATAGACATGTACAGGTCTGAATACGGAAATTTGTTTCTATTTATAATAAGTGCATTTTCAGGTGTTTTATGTTTCACGCTTTTGGTTAAGCAAATAAAGTTCTATAAAATTTTATCATTTTTGGGTAGAAATACTATACCACTATTAGCGCTTCAATTAAGGGCGCTAACTGTAATTAAATTAGGTCTAATGGTAGTGGGAATTACTATGTTTAAATTTAGCGAGCCAACCAAGCTTTTACTAACATGTGTTCAAATAACAATGTTATATCCAATATTAATACTGATAAATAAATATGCGCCAATATTAAATGGAAAGGTTAAAAAATAAAATAACAACTTTTTATAAAACACATAAAAAACAAATACTGTTTTATGTGTCACTAAATGTTCTTTTTGTTGCTTTTATTACGCTATCATCATATGTGCATATTCCGTTATCTGGTTATAAAGATAGGTTACTTTATGGTATTCACATTATATTATTGCAGTTTTCTTTATCTGGTTATATTTATTTAGCTACATTACATAAATGGCTGTTTAGGCTCTTATTTATTCCCTGTTTTTTTATCCTCTCTCTGTTTGCTTATTGGACTTATACACAAGATATTTCGATTACGCATGCTCTAGTAGAAATTGTATTAGAAACAAAACCCTCTATGGTAAAGGAAATGCTATCAATACCTGTTTTTGTATGTATTGGTATCTGTGTTTTCGTTATTGTTTTATTCCATCGGTTCTATACAAAAATTCAACCTATAAAAATTAATGCACCATTTGTTGCTATTTCAGTAGTGTCTATTGTTAGTTTTTTTATAATTGAAAACAAAAGAGGAAATACCCTAAAAAGTAGGTTGCCCTACAATGTTATTTATGGTGTAAAAGACTATTTGAAAAAGCAGCCCTATCATCTTAATACAGACTTTGGTGCTATTAAAAGTGAAGTAGATAGCCTTAAAATTGTGCTGGTTTTAGGAGAAACTGTTAGAGCAGACCATTTAAAACTAAACGGTTACAATAGAGCAACAAATCCTTTATTAGGTAAAAGAAAAAACACTATAAGCTATGCTAATGTTTACACGCCGCACACTTACACATCATCTAGTTTGCCTAGAATAATAACAGATGCAAGCGTAGAAGATAAAACACTTGATACCGTAGTATCTGTTTTTGATGTGTTTAAACAATGTAAATACAATACACTTTGGGTGGGCAACCAAGAGTTAGAAAGCAGCTATGCTACCATTGTAAAAACAAACGAAAATGTAATATTAATAGATAGTTTGCGATCCGTATTAAGTTTTAATAAGGTTTTAGATGAAGATTTACTAGTGCCCTTTAAAGCTAAATTTTCTGCACTTAAAGGTAATGGTCTCTTTACGCTTCATATGATAGGAAGTCATTGGTGGTATGAAAACCGATATACCGATAAACACAGAAAATTTAAGCCTACTATTGATTCAAAACATATACCCTCGGTCACTAAGGCACAAATGATAAACTCTTATGATAATACCATTGTGTATTTAGATTATTTTTTAGACGAAATCATAAAAACTTTAGAAAAAGAGAAGGCACCGTCATGTCTCATTTATCTATCAGATCATGGAGAATCTCTTGGAGAAGAGGGTAAATGGATGCATGGTCAAAACACTCAGTCCACAAAAAACCCAGCTATGATTGTTTGGTATTCAGAAAAATTCAAAGAAAAATATCCAGATAAAATCAATGCATTACAAAGTAACCGTAATAAACACTTGCCCACCGATATATTATTTCACAGCATGCTAGATCTTATAGAAATTAAAGGGTTTAAATATCAAGCATCGCAAAGTATATTTGCATTGCACCCTTAAATACAAGTGTCATTTTATTTTTAGCTATATTTAGATACTAACTATAACTTTAAAATCATGGAAATTAATTTTTTAGCAATCTTAGTTGCTGCAATTTCTGCACTTGTTGTTGGTTTTGTTTGGTATAATCCTAAGGTTTTTGGAACTGCCTGGATGAACGTAGCAGACATGACCGAAGAAAAAATGAAAAGCGCTAATATGGGAAAAATATTTGCGATGGCTTTTATCTTTGCTGTTTTATTGGCTATGAGTATGTTAACGTTAACCATTCATCAAACAGGAGCAATGGGAATGGTAGGCGGCGATATAGAAAATGCGCTTCCCTCCTACAACGCATTTATGGCCGATTATGGTACAGCGCATAGAACTTTTGGCCATGGCGCTCTACATGGTTTTTTTGCAGCTGTTTTTATTGTACTTCCTGTGCTGGGTACAAATGCACTGTTTGAACGTAAAGGTGCAAAGTATATTCTAATTAATAGTGGCTATTGGATGGTAGTTATGGCAATTATGGGCGCTATTATTTGTGGATGGCAATAATAAATTTGTAAAGTTTTAACATATTTAAAGACTGAGAATCGTAATTTTCAGTCTTTTCTTTTTTGTATTGATAGAGTATAACATTTACAAGAGTATAGATGAGGTCCCTTCCCAGTGGGATGCTTTGGTTGCACACGATGCGCTTTTATGTGCATCTTACTTAAAGGCTTTAGAAGCTGCTTCGCCCTCTAATATAAATTTATTTTATATCGGTGTTTTTAAGGATGAAGCCCTAATAGGTGTGGCGTTAATTCAACGCGTGCAATTATATTTAAAAGATATGTTTAGAGATACTCGGGTATCTTGTCTTAAAACGTTTTTTAAAGATACTATTTCAAAAGTGCTTAAGGGAAACATTTTAGTAGTTGGCAACTTAACACACACAGGGCAACATGGTTTATATTTTGATGCCGAACATATTACTGTAACAGCGTTCTATAATGAGATTTTTAAAGGGATATCAGAATTACAAAAGATTATAAAAACACAAGATAGAAAAACTATTAGAGCCATTCTTCTAAAGGATTTTTTTGTTGATGATACCGTGTTACATCATTCTTATTTCAAACACGAAAAGTTGCACAAAGCCACAGTTCAACCCAATATGATAATGAATATTAGGGAAGATTGGTGTAAAAATATGGATTATGTCTCCTGTATGAACAAAAAGTACAGAACGCGATACAAGCGTGCTAAAAAGAAGCTAAATAGCATAGTTTGTAAAGAAATGGATTTAGAGGCCATTAAAGCAAACTCTAGGCTACTTCATAGTTTGTATCTTAATGTATCGAACAATGCTAAGTTTAACACTTTTATTTTGCCTGAAAATCATTTTTACACTTATAAACTTCATTTAGGTGAAAAATTCAGGGTTTTTGGATATTATTTGAAGGACGAACTCATTGGTTTTTTCACTTTAATTCTTAACGGAAAACAATTGGAAACCTATTTTTTAGGGTATGATGCGGAACACCAATATCCCAATCAGCTATATTTAAATATGCTTTACGACATGGCTAAATTTGGCATTGAAAACGGTTTTGAGCAAATTATTTATGCCAGAACCGCTATGGAAATTAAGAGTTCTGTTGGCGCGAAACCTAAGCCCATGGTAATGTATTTAAAGTATACAAATAATATTCTTAACGGTATTTTAAAACAAGTATTTCGTTTTATGAATCCCTCGCAAGATTGGGAGGAGAGACATCCTTTTAGCTAAAGCAATACTTAAATAAAAGATATTTGATTTTTTAGTTCTACGAAGTGAATTTGAACTAAAATTAAAAATTATAAAAAAACCTCCGAGATTTTCTAGGAGGTTTTTTTAATATCAATAAAAAGAATTTACCTATTTAGGAGGATTCTTTTTAGCTTGTTTCATGGCCTCACCAATTTGGTTACTTGCGGCAAAACTCGCTACCATATCATTCAGCATATTGCTTCCCGCTTGTGGTGCATTTGGTAATAAAATCAAGTTACTATTGGTTTCTTCACCTAAAGATTGCAACGTATCATAATGCTGGGTTACAACAATTAACGCTGAAGCTTCTTGACTGTTAATTCCAACGCGATTTAAAACTTCAACAGACTCTTCTAATCCACGAGCAATCTCACGACGTTGGTCTGCAATACCTTGCCCTTGCAAACGCTTGCTTTCTGCTTCCGCCTTTGCTTTTTCCACTATTAAAATTCTGGCCGCATCTCCTTCAAATTGTGCAGCTATTTTTTCACGCTCAGAGGCATTAATGCGGTTCATGGCCTCTTTTACTTGAGAGTCGGGATCAATATCTGTAACAAGTGTTTTAATAATGTCGTAACCGTAATCCATCATCGCATCATTTAATTCGGCTTTTACGGCAATAGCAATATCATCCTTACGTACAAAAACATCATCCAACTTCATTTTTGGCACCTCAGCACGCACCACATCAAACACATAAGATGTAATTTGATCATGTGGATAATCTAATTTATAAAAGGCGTCATACACTTTTTCGCGAATTACTTTATACTGAACAGAGACTTTCAAACGCACAAAAACATCATCTAAAGTTTTAGTTTCGATAATAACATCTAATTGTTGAATTTTTAAACTGAGTTTACCAGCAATTCTATCTACTAATGGAATTTTTAGTTGCAAACCAGAGTGACGGATACTTTGAAATCTACCAAAACGCTCTATTATGGCTGCAGTTTGTTGTTTAACAATAAAGAATGATGAGATTAAAATAATTAATCCCAAGACGATGAATGGGATGTAAAAGAAGTTCATAGTTGTGTTTTTTAATGATTAAAAATGGAATTACTAATTTACGTTATATTTGAGGCAATTAACCCTAAATCCATGAAAATTAATAAACTTATCCTATTAGTAGCATTTACCCTAACTTTTGTTACAACTAACCATGCTCAAAAAGGCAGGTACCCAATAACTAATGGCTTTTCTATTTTTGGGGGCATTACAAAATTTGATATTGCCACTGATAATTTTGTGACATCCCAAGGCGACGGATTTTTGGGTGGAATGTCGGCCACCGTTGATATTCCCTTGCGCTGGTACAATGTAAGTTTTGGGATGCAATTGTCTGAAAGTAATATTGATATTTTAGGAAGACCAGCTTTGGTAAGTGCTGAAAGTGAATTTATTAACTATAAAATGTTTGCAGCACAAGTTGCAATGTTGCTTAACGTAAAAGTGATAGAAAACCATTTTACAATAGATGTTGGCCCGATGCTACAATACAACGGCAAGCTTGAGATAAAAAACAAAGAGCAAGAAGGTTATTACATTAACAACTACACCAATTTAATAGCTGAAGACATTATTAATATTTCGCAATTTAACCTAAATGGTGTGGTAGGCGCTTCTTTAGGTATTCGGAATTTTAAGTTGAGAGCACAATACATATATGGGTTTACCAATATATTGAGCAAGCTGGAAAACCAAAATTTAGATACAACCGGTGGTGATGCCCGATTTAAAGGGAATCAGAATATGTTAGTTCTAGGGGCTGTAGTTTCTTTTTAGTTAAAGGCTTTTAATTGCGTTTTCAATGCGTTTTACCGTTTCATTTTTCCCAATTATAAACATAATATCAAAAACATCGGGGCCTTGTAAAGCACCAACTAAGGCTAAACGCAGTGGCATCATTACTTTTCCAAAACCAATGTCGTTTTCGGTTATCCAACCTTTAATATCTTTTTGTAGTGCAATAACCGTAAAATCGTCTATATGTAAAACTATGTTTTTCACCGTTTTTAATATATCGGCTGTACCATCCTTAAATGCTTTTTTAGCTGCTTTCTCATCATAAGAAGTTGGCGCGGTAAAAAAGAAATGGCTTAATTCCCAAAAATCAGATACAAAGGTTGCGCGTTCTTTTATTAGGCCTATTACCAATGAAATATAATCAACATCAATTTCCGAAAGTTCAGGTTGAGATTGTTTAAAAGCTTCAGCTAGCACATCATTATTTTGCTCCTGCATGTAATGGTGATTAAACCACTTGGTTTTATCAGGATCAAAACGCGCTCCAGATTTGTTGACGCGGCCTAAATCAAAGTCAGCAACTAGCTCCTCTAAACTAAAAATCTCTTGTTCTGTACCAGGATTCCAACCTAAAAACGCTAAGAAATTAACCATAGCTTGCGGAAAATACCCATCTTCTTTATAGCCTCTGGATACTTCACCTGTCTTTGGGTCCTTCCATTCTAATGGGAATACAGGAAAACCTAATTTATCACCATCACGCTTGCTTAATTTGCCTTTACCAGTAGGTTTTAATATTAATGGTAAATGTGCAAATTCTGGGGCTTCCCAACCAAAAGCAGTATATAATTGGTAATGCAATGCTAAAGAAGGCAACCACTCTTCACCTCTAATAACATGTGTTATTTCCATTAAATGGTCGTCTACAATATTGGCTAAATGATAGGTAGGCATACCATCACTTTTAAATAATACTTTGTCGTCTAAAATATTAGTGTCAATTTTAATATCGCCACGAATGATGTCTTTAAGGTGTAATGTTTCATCTTGAGGCGATTTAAATCGAATTACATAATCCTCTCCAGCTTCTAATTTAGCTTCAACTTCTTCTTTTGAAAGCGCTAAGGCGTTTTTCAGTTTTAAACGATTGTGCCAATTATATATAAACGTTTTGCCTTTGGCTTCATGGTCTTTTCTATGAAAATCTAATTCTTCAGCAGTATCAAACGCATAATAAGCATTTCCAGAAGCAATTAAGGCGTCTGCATATTGTTTGTATAAATCTTTACGCTCGCTTTGACGATATGGCCCAAATGCTCCACCATTCACAGGGCTTTCATCTGGGGGCATGCCACACCAGTTTAAGGCATCAATAATGTAGTGTTCTGCGCCTTCAACATATCTGTTTTGGTCGGTATCTTCAATGCGTAAAATAAAAGTACCGTTGTGTTTTTTAGCAAACAAATAGTTGAACAAAGCGGTACGAACACCGCCAATATGTAAAGGCCCCGTTGGGCTTGGTGCAAAACGCACACGAACATTTTTGGTCATATTTTGTTATTTTTGGCAAAGATACAATTAACACATAATTATAAAGGCTGAAGAAAATAAAATTGTAGTTTAGTAGTTTAAATGCCTTATAAGCACAGGTTTTACCCCAAACTATGGATAATTTTAAGCATATACAGCAAAAATTAGAGCACTTTATTAGGCGCTATCACACCAACGAATTGTTAAAAGGTGCGATTTTGTTTTTTGCCATTGGGTTGTTGTATTTCTTGTTTATACTGCTCATAGAACATTTTTTATGGTTGAATACTACCGCCAGAACTGTTTTATTTTGGGTGTTTATTGCGGTAGAATTAGCGTTGCTTACCAAATTTGTGGCTATACCATTAGCCAAGTTATTTAAGCTTAAAAAAGGGATTGATTATGAAAGCGCAGCCAGAATCATTGGCAAGCACTTTCCTGAAGTTGATGATAAATTACTAAATGTTATTCAGCTTAAGGATAGTAACGGGGACTCTGAATTACTGTTGGCGAGTATTGATCAAAAATCTGTAGAGCTCAACCCTATTCCATTTAAATTGGCGGTTAATTTTAAACAAAACCTCTCCTATTTAAAGTATGCTATTATACCGGTTATTATACTACTGCTGGTATATGCTACTGGAAATTTCAATTGGTTTAGCGATAGTTACAAACGTGTTGTAGATTACAAAACCGCTTATGAGCCACCAGCCCCGTTTCAGTTTTTTGTTGTGAATGAAGAGTTAAAAGCTATTGAAGGCAAGGATTTTAAGCTATCGGTAAAAACTGCAGGTTATGTAGTTCCAGAGAATGCCCAAATCACCTATAATAACGAATCATATTTTTTACAGCAAACAGGCGTAGGGGCTTTTGAATATATTTTCCCCCAACTTCAGGAGTCAGTGACCTTTAGTTTATCTGCTAACGCTGTTAATTCTAAATCGTATGAGATTGCTATTATTGAAGTGCCTACGCTGTTAGGTTTTGAGATGGTTCTGAATTATCCAAAGCACACCAAAAAACGAGATGAAACCTTAAAAAGTACCGGAAATGCTGTCGTGCCTGAGGGAACCAAAGTAACATGGCGATTAAAGACAAAATCAACAGATAATGTATTCTTATATGCGAAGGATACGGTGAATTTTAATGTAGAATCAGATAATGTGTTTAAAACTTCTAAAAGCTTTTTTAGAAACTACGATTATACAATAAGTACAAGCAATAAAAACCTAAAAGATTACGAGAACCTTACGTTTTCTATAGATGTGGTAAAGGATGAATATCCAGAATTAAACGTACAAATGAAGGTGGATAGTCTTGATTTGCAAACCCTGTATTTTTATGGACAGGTAAGTGATGATTATGGCTTGAGCAAACTACAATTAGTGTATTATCCTTCCGAAAATGAAAAAGACAAAAAAACTAAAGAGATTCCAATCACCGCTTCGAATGTGCTGGATTTTATTTCGGCGTTTCCTGATAATTTAGATATAGAATCGGGTGTGCCGTATCAACTCTATTTTCAGGTGTTCGACAATGATAGGGTAAATCGTTTTAAAAGCAAAAAGAGCACAATTTTCAATTACCGCAAGCGTACTCAAGAAGAAGAAAAAGAAAAACAATTAGAACAACAAGGGGAAACGATAAAGGACCTAGATAAATCACTCAAAAAATTTGAAGAGCAAGAAAAGCGTTTGGATGAATTAACAAAAACGGGAAAGGAAAAAAAGAGTCTAAACTTTAATGATAAGAAGAAATTGGCATCGTTTTTTAATCGTCAGAAACAACAGGACGACATGATGAAAAACTTCAATAAGAAGTTAAAGGAGAATCTTGAGGAATTTCAGAAGGACAATCAAAACCAAGATCCTTTTAAAGAAGACCTAAAGAAGCGATTAGAGGATAATGAAGCGCAGCTAAAAAAAGACGAGAAAGTTTTAGATGAACTGAAAAAGCTTCAGGAGAAAATTAACAATGAAGAGTTGATTAAAAAGCTTGAAGAAGTTGCTAAACAAAACAAAAACAAAAAGCGAAGTTTAGAGCAGTTGTTAGAACTTACCAAACGTTTTTATGTTGAGAAAAAGTTAGAGAAACTTGCCGATGATTTAAATCAATTGGCTAAAGAGCAAGAGCAATTATCCAAGGCTGAGGAAAAAGAAAACACAAAGGAAAAGCAGGATGCTGTAAATGACAGTTTTGAAGAATTTCAAAAACAAATAGAAGAACTTGAGAAAGAGAGCAAAGCTTTGAAAAAGCCAATAGAAATTCCACGGGATAAATTGGACGAAAGAGAAGTTAATGATGAGCTTCAAAAAGCTACGGAGGCACTAGAGCAAAAGGAGCAAGAGGAAAATAAGGAGGGTGGAGAACAACAAGAGACAGAACAAAGTGAGCCCAATAGCCAACAACAAAACCTAAAGAACGCTCAGAAAAGTCAGAAGAATGCAGCCAAAAAAATCAAACAAATGGCTGGTAAAATGCAAAGCAGTATGCAGTCTATGAGTGGTGAACAGATGCAGGAGGATGTAGAAATGTTGCGTCAGATTTTGGACAATCTGGTGTTGTTTTCTTTTGAAGAAGAAGCTTTAATGGAGGAGTTTAGGACTATTGATGAGAATAACGATAAATATGCGACATATTTAAAAAAACAGAGCTATCTAAAGGAACATTTTGAGCATATTGATGATAGTTTATTTGCCTTATCCTTACGGCAGCCTAAAATGTCTGAGGACGTGAATAAGCAAATTTCTGAAGTCTATTTTAACATCGATAAGGCCTTAGAACTTCTTGCCGAAAACCAATTGTATCAAGGTGTTTCTAGTCAACAGTTTGCCATAACGGCAACCAATAATTTGGCCGATATGCTTAGTGATATTTTAGATAACATGCAAGAAAACATGAGTATGTCCATGGGTCAAAACGGAGAGGGAGAAATGCAGTTGCCTGACATTATAATGAGTCAAGAACAACTAAATCAAATGATGCAAAATGGTTTGAAGAAAGGCGAAAAAGGCAAACCTAAGGAGGGCGAAGGTGATGAAAAGGGGAAGGGCGAGAAGGAAGGAGAACAAGGTGAAGATGGGAAGCAAGGCGAGAAGGGTCAACAAAAAGGGAAAGACGGAAAACCTGGGGAACAAGGTGAAAACGGACAACAATCTGGTGGCGAAGGTGAAGGACAGGACGGTTATTTTGATAACGAAGGATTGCTTTATGAAATATATCAGAAACAACAGCAATTACGTGAAGCATTAGATAAGCGCTTGGAGAAGGAAGGTAAAGGCGGTATTGGTGATAGGCTATCCAAACAAATGGAAGATATAGAACTGGATTTATTAAATAAAGGTTTTACGAATGAAACGCTTCAAAAAATGACAAATTTGAAGCACCAATTGTTAAAATTAGAAAACGCCACCTTTCAACAAGGCGAAGACAATAAGCGTGAATCGGAAACCAATAAAAACCAATTTGATAATAATTCTAAAAGTCAAATTCCCCAAGCAAAACAATATTTTCAAACTACAGAGATTTTAAACCGTCAAGCTTTACCTTTGCAGCAAGTTTATAAAAAGAAAGTGCAGCAATATTTTAAAAAAGTAAATGATTAATTTTAATTACGAAACTGATTTTAAATTAAGTTCAGAGCATTTAATTTCGAAGTGGATTATTGACACCATTAAATGCGAGGAACATAAATTAGAAGAAATCAATTACGTGTTTTGTGATGATGCGTATTTACATAAATTGAATGTTGAATTTTTGCATCATGACACCCTAACAGACATCATCAGTTTTGATTATTCTGTAGGTAAAATAATACAGGGAGATATTTTTATATCCGTGGAAAGAGTAAGGGATAACGCTAAAGACTTTAAAGTTTCTTTTGAAGATGAGTTGCATCGCGTGATTATACACGGCGTATTGCATTACTGCGGGTACAAAGACAAAACCGACGATGACGCCAAGGTAATGCGTGAAAAAGAAAACTACTATATTGGCAGATTTCCTATGAATTAAAATTTCAACGTATATTTGCAAACCGAAATTTGAGCGATGTTCCACGTGGAACATTGATAATCACAGTTTGTCATTCTGAACATGTTTCAGAATCTTATTGAGTCTTAAAGTGCTGAATTTAGTTCAGCGTGATAAATTAAGTAAAGAATGATTTAGTTATGTTTAATGACCTTTATGATGTAATTGTAGTTGGAGCTGGACATGCAGGTAGTGAAGCTGCCGCGGCCGCTGCCAATATGGGGAGTAAAACCCTATTGGTTACAATGAATTTGCAAAACATTGCACAAATGTCTTGTAATCCTGCTATGGGCGGCATTGCCAAAGGACAAATTGTAAGGGAGATTGATGCGCTTGGTGGTTACAGTGGTATCGTGTCTGATACATCTGCAATTCAGTTCAAGATGTTGAACAAGTCTAAAGGACCAGCAATGTGGAGCCCTAGGGTTCAAAGCGACAGAATGCGTTTTGCTGAAGATTGGAGACTGCTTTTGGAGCAAACGCCTAACTTGGATTTCTACCAAGAAATGGTGTCTGGATTGTTAATAGAAGGCGATAACGTTGTTGGTGTTAAAACATCTCTCGGGGTTGAAATAAAATCTAAAACAGTGGTGCTAACAAACGGCACGTTTTTAAACGGTTTAATTCATATAGGAGACAAGAACTTTGGGGGAGGTAGAGCAGGAGAAAAAGCAGCGACAGGTATTACAGAACAGCTTGTTGATTTAGGTTTTGATTCTGGTAGAATGAAAACAGGAACCCCGCCAAGAGTTGATGGCAGATCATTAGATTTCTCAAAAATGACAGAACAACCGGGTGACCAAAATCCAGAGAAATTCTCTTATTTAGATATTACTAGACCGCTGCAAAAGCAACGTTCGTGTTATATGACATATACAAGCCCTGAAGTACACGAATTGCTTCGGGAAGGGTTTGACAGGTCGCCAATGTTTAATGGTAGAATCAAAAGTTTAGGGCCTCGTTATTGCCCTTCTATAGAAGATAAAATCAATCGGTTTGCAGACAAGGATAGACACCAATTGTTTATTGAACCGGAAGGCTGGAATACAGTAGAGGTATATGTAAATGGGTTCTCAACATCGCTTCCAGAAGATGTGCAATTTAAAGCGCTACGTTCTGTGGCTGGATTTGAAAATGTGAAATTCTTTAGACCTGGTTATGCGATTGAATATGATTATTTTCCACCAACGCAATTAAAGCACACTTTGGAAACCAAGCTGGTAAAGGGTTTATATTTTGCAGGACAAATTAATGGGACTACTGGATACGAAGAAGCAGCATCGCAAGGGTTGATGGCCGGAATAAATGCGAGCTTAAAAGTTCAAGAAAAGGAGCCATTTATGCTGAAAAGAGACGAAGCGTATATCGGTGTTTTGGTGGACGATTTAATCACCAAAGGCACCGAAGAACCGTATCGCATGTTTACATCAAGAGCGGAATACAGAACGTTGTTGCGTCAAGATAATGCGGATTTGCGATTAACGCCAAAAGGCTATGAACTAGGGTTAGCTTCTGAAAAGCGTTTAAAACGCATGGAAGAAAAGCATGAAGCTGCTGATAAATTCGTTAACTTTTTTGAAACTCAAAGTGTAAAGCCCGAAGAGATAAATCCAATTTTAGAGGCTAATAATTCGGCGCCCGTAAAGCAGTCTGGAAAGCTTTTTAAAATATTTGCGAGACCTAATATTGAGATGGATGATGTAAGAAAAGTGGAGGCCGTTGAAGCATACATTCAAGAGAATAATTTGGATAGGGAAGTGATAGAGCAAACAGAAATTCAAGTAAAATATTCAGGATACATTGCCAAGGAAAAGAACAATGCTGATAAGCTAAACAGATTGGAGTATGTAAAAATCCCTGAGAATTTTGACTATGCACAGATTAAATCTATGAGTTATGAAGCGCGGGAAAAGTTGAAAAAAATTCAACCAGCTACAGTGTCTCAGGCATCACGAATTAGCGGTGTATCACCAAACGATATTTCTGTTTTACTCGTGTATATGGGGAGATAATTTCCAGTAATTTTAAGAATTATTTATAAACGTTCCACGTGGAACATCTAATTTAATTTTCTTTTTTTGTCATTCTGAGTCAAGTTCAGAATCTATTTCAAATGAAAAATAAAACCGTTGTTTTAACTGTAAAAGACCATTCGGTATCGGGAGAAGAATTTCAGTTAATTGAGAATTCTGAATGCGGCTTTCTTGAAACGACACCCCAACCTTCAAAAGAAAAATTACCCGAATATTACGAGAGTGAAGATTATATTTCTCATACAGATGCAAGAAGAAATGTGTTTGAAAAAGTATATCACATTGTTCGAAGTATTTCCTTGAAAAAGAAATTAGGTTTAATTAATACTTATTTGCTTCGAGAGCCTCAGCATAAAAATTCGGAAGAGAGAAAACTTTTAGATATTGGATGCGGAACAGGCGATTTTTTGCAAACAGCATTAGAAAATAATTGGCTGGTTATTGGAATAGAACCTAACGAACAAGCGCGAGAAATTGCAAATAAAAAAACTAATAATTCTGTTTTTGAGACCAACCAACTTTTAAAATTTGAAACGTCAAGTTTCGATGTGATTACACTTTGGCATGTGTTAGAACATTTACCAAATTTAGATCATCAGATAGCAATTTTCAAAACCCTTTTGAAACCAAATGGCACATTAATAATTGCTGTCCCAAATTATAAAAGCTACGATGCAACACATTATAAACAGTTTTGGGCTGCTTATGATGTGCCCAGACATCTTTGGCATTTTAATCGTGATTCGATTTCTAGATTAGTTTCTAAGTTTGATTTCAACGTTGTAAAAACTAAACCCATGTGGTTCGATGCATTTTATGTGAGCTTGCTTTCTGAAAAATATAAAAACGGAAAGATGAATCCGATTAAAGGATTTTGGATTGGCCTACTATCAAATATCAAGGCCTTACGCACTAAAGAGGCTTCATCTTTAATTTATATCATAAAAAACAGCTAAAAGCAATTATAACAAAGTTTCTTTCCTCTTTTCAAGTAAGACGCTAAATTACAAGAGCAAAATCTAATCGTCGCTTAGAACGCTTTATTTGCGTTTGTTTTTAATAGATAATTCTTATTTCAAAATCAAATTGATATAATTATTGCTTATACACAAAAATTAATACATTACGGGTTTCAATTTCGCATACTTTATTACATTTGTGCGGATTTGAAAAAATCAATTCAAACTAAAAACTAAAAAAAATGAAAAACATAATTTATGTAATGCTCGCGATGCTAGTTTTAGCATCTTGCCAAAAACCAAATAAAATTGGTTATGTAGATAATAGTATCGTAATTAACGATTACCAAGCTAAAAAAGATTTAGAAGAGCGTTATAAAGGAAGAGAGCAAGCTTTTAACAAAAGAAGAGATAGTATGGTGAATGCGTATCAGCTAGATTTAAAAGAAGCGCAGATTAAAGCAAAACGCATGTCGCAGGCTAATCTTCAAAAATTATCGCAAGAAATTCAACAGAAAGAGCAATTGTTGAGCCAAAGAATTCAGCAAGAGCAGCAATCTATTCAAATAGCGTTTCAAGCAGATATTGATACACTTATTGTTGAAGTGAAAGATTTCGTAAAAGACTACGGTAAGAAAAATGGCTATACCTACATTTTAGGAACTAGTGATGCTGCAGCCTCTGTACTTTATGGTACTGAAGAAAACGACTTAACGCAAACAATTCTAGATGCCTTAAATGCTGAGTACAAGAAAGAATAAAAAGCGATTTTAATATATAAAAAACTGAAAGTCAGGAATATAGCCTGACTTTTTTTATGCTTTTTTATGCAACAATCGCGTTAATTTAATAGATAAATCCGTTAAAATAATTTTAGAATTCCCATTACGTTCAATATGATAAATGGCATCTTGTAGTTCGTTACTAATATCCATGATGTTATTCCCGTGCACAAAAGGCGCAAACTTTTCTAGTTGAAATTTTTCCGTTTTCGGTTCTAGATACACCAAATCTGTAGCGTTATAATTAAGTAGTAATGCCTGACGGAAAAAGTCCAAACAGAAATTGAGAAATTGTTTTTGGGTCTCACGGCCAGTTTTGGCTATTTCCTCACTCCAGGAAATTAAATCGTGTATGGCGGCTTTGTTCCCCTTCGCTTTAAACGCACTGCGTACCCAAGCAATAAACCAAGTTTCAAATTGGGTATCTTCAGAATCATGATATACCAAATCGCACGCCTTATTGTAATTACCATTGGCTTGATGCGCAATTTTTGTAGCAATCGACGCTTCTAAATTGTAGTTGTTTATAATAGCGTCTTTTATCACGGCTTCAGCCAAAGGCGGAAAATGTAATATCTGGCAACGCGATCTAATGGTATTAATAATTTGTTCCTCATCCTCAGCAATCAGCAAAAAAATGGTTTTGTTGGGCGGCTCTTCAATAAGTTTCAATAATTTATTGGCACATTGGGTATTCATTTTTTCCGCCATCCAAATCAGCATCACCTTGTAACCGCCTTCGTAAGACTTTAAGGCTAGCGATTTTACAATCTCATGCGCCTCATCTACACCAATCTGCCCTTGCTTATTATCAACACCCAGTAATTTATACCAATCGAATAAATTGCCGTAAGGCTGCTCGTTCAACAACTGTCGCCATTCCTCTAGATAGAAACTAGAAACAGGTTTGCTTTTTACCTTATCACTTGTAGTTACCGGAAACGCAAAATGCAAATCGGGGTGCGAAACGTTTTTAAACTTTAAATTGCACGCCTCGTTACCAGCTATATTTTCACCTTCACTATTATTACATAAAATATACTGCGCATAGGCAATAGCCATGGGCAAGGTACCACTACCTTCTGGCCCTACAAATAGCTGCGCATGTGGAATGCGCCCATTATCCGCGCTTTGCGTTAAGTGCGCTTTAATATGTTTTTGCCCTAAAATATCCTGAAACAGCATCGCACAAAAGTAAATGAAATTTTTAAATATTTTGGGCGTTCCCTTCGCTCATACCTACAAGGTTTTTTAGAAACCTTGCAGGATCGCTTCGGTCGGGCTTTCCGCTATATCTTTTTAAAATTACGTCATTGCGAGGAGTTTACGACCAGGCAATCTACAACAATTAGGAGCTCTATATACTTGTCGTCTTCAAGTTTTTAAAAAGGATGAAGTTTATCCTGAGCGGAGTCGAAGGGCTGCAATCCCTAACGCGGGGTTATTTGCAGCAGCTATATTTTGGAGAGGAGACTGCTGATTTTTGGAAGGGTTCGTTTAATGGGTTTACGGATACGCGCCGTTGGAATGGCTTATATCCGCCGTTAAACGAAGTTATCATTTTTTTCTCACAAAGTCAAGGCGCTATCATCAAACAAAAAACTAATCTCAAAAAATTATGGGACTTCAAACGTTTTCGTGAAAAAAGTCATTTTTTATGGCTGTTTAATTAGTTACATTTGTGTTCTAATTAGATATAAAACCATAATAATGAAGACGCTAAACGATTTTAATTTCGAAAATAAAAAAGCATTAATACGTGTAGATTTTAATGTACCACTAAACGAAAATTTTGAGGTTACCGATGCCACAAGAATTGTATCTGCAAAACCTACAATCATTAAAATTTTAGAAGATGGCGGTAGCTGTATTTTAATGTCGCATTTAGGGCGCCCAAAAGGCTTCCAAGATGAGTTTTCGTTAAAGCATATCGTATCTAAAGTAGAAGATGTTTTAGGCGTAGGTGTTAAGTTTGTTTCAGATTGTATTGGTGAAGAGGCTGAAACTGCAGCGGCAAACCTAGAACCAGGAGAAATTTTATTGCTAGAAAACTTAAGATACTACAAAGAAGAAACTGCGGGCGACGAAGCCTTTGCCGAAAAACTTTCGAAACTAGGCGATATTTACGTTAACGACGCATTTGGTACGGCTCACAGAGCACATGCCTCTACAACTATTGTAGCGCAGTTTTTCGAAGGCAAAAAATGTTTCGGGAATTTATTAGCACAAGAAATTGAGAGCATTAAAAAAGTAATGGAAACTGGAGAAAAACCAGTTTTAGCCATTCTTGGTGGCGCAAAGGTGTCTTCTAAAATTACCATTATTGAAAATATTTTAGATAAAGTAGACCATTTAATAATTGGTGGCGGTATGGCATTTACCTTTGTAAAAGCCCAAGGTGGAACAATAGGCAACTCTATTTGTGAGGATGATAAGATGGGTTTAGCGCTTGAAATTTTAGAGCAAGCCAAAGCTAAAAACGTACAAATACATATTCCTGTAGACACTATTGCTGCAGATGCGTTTAGTAATGATGCCAATACCCAAGTATGCGATATCAATGCCATTCCTGACGGATGGGAAGGTGTTGATGCAGGTCCAAAATCTAGAGCGCAATTCCACAAGGTGGTAATGGCTTCTAAAACTATTCTTTGGAACGGACCGCTTGGTGTTTTTGAAATGGAAACTTTTGCAAAAGGTACTATAGAACTTGGAAACTCTATCGCAGAAGCTACCAAAAATGGAGCCTTCTCACTAGTTGGTGGTGGCGATTCTGTAGCGGCAGTTAAGCAGTTTGGTTTCGAGGATAAGGTAAGTTATGTAAGTACTGGTGGCGGTGCGATGTTAGAAAGTTTAGAGGGTAAAACGCTTCCTGGTATTGCTGCTATTTTAGCATAAAAGTAACATGCTGTCAGTTCGAGTGATTTCTACTTTTCAGCAGAAATTGTGTCTAGAACGATTTAAAGGCTAAAATTCTTATTCTCGATACAAATTTAACGCATTGCAAAGGTAGAGTTCATGTGAACTGACAGAATTTTTTCGAAATATGCAAAAGGTTTTCGTATATTAAACACTAAAAAGACTGGTCTCATATAACCTGTCTTTTACAGATTTTTATGCATAAATTTTAGGTTTAGTACAGACTTTAGCAATTTCAAGTGGATTCGGACTTAGTCGCGTCTGACGTAATTGCAGTAATACATTGTCTGTGCGTTTTTTTATTTAAGACGTTTTTTAATATCCATTCGTTGGTGTAAAATTCTAACTATTTCCACGATATCATTTTCCACTTTCCTATAAAAAATCAAATGGGATTTTATTTTAGTCACTTGATAATTCTTACGTGTTTGTTCCGCTGATTTTCCGGTCATAAAGTTGTCTGCAATAAATTCAATTTCCGTAATTATCAAGTTGTAATATCTATCAGCTTGTTCTTTAGACCATTTATTAAGTGTATAAATCCAAATTTTATCTAAATCCTCAATCGCTTGCTGGCTTATGCGATATTTGTTTTTACTCATAAGTGTTTACGATGTAATTCATTCAGATGTTGTTTTGGGTCAAAATCTTCAACAAATCCGCTATTTTCTCCAACTTCGAGAGCTTTAATCAGTTCTCTTTCCTTTTTTTCTTCACGTTCTAACAAACGTAGTGCAGAACGAATTACTTCGCTAACCGAACTATATCTTCCAGAGCTTACTTCTTCTCTTATAAAATTCTCAAAATGATTTCCGAGTGATATTGATGTGTTTTTCCTCATTTTGATTGTGTTTTTATTCAAATATACCAAATCTTGGTAACACAGCCAAATAGCAAACAACCCATAGATTTAAACGCTATAAGGTCTTTATTTTTGTATTTCAACTAAAAAATGCGATTTTAGCCATAATATCGTTTACAAGCGACGAATTAGAAGTTATGGGCTTTCGGTTTTTTATCATATGTTTTCTCTTTGCCAATGGGTTTTGCTTAGCGCAACAGCAAGATTCTATTAATGTTGCAAACAAGACGATTAAGGACACTTTGGTGGATACCAAACAAAGTATGGTAACCCCTATTGGGGCAATTCCTGTAAAGGACAGCCTTAATATTAAAGCGCTTAAGGATGATGAATATCTTGCAGAAATAGACAAAAAATGGCGAGAAGAGCTTTATAATAATACGCTATTTGATACTATTTATAAGTCGGTTACAGAAATGACTTTTGAAGAGGTAGATTACCCAGAACTACCCACTGATACGCTAAAGAAGAGATTGAAGGAACTGGATGCAAGAACACCGTTTAATGTGTCTTACAATCCGTCGTTAGAAAGCGCTATAAAATCCTATTTAAAGCACAGGCGCAAACACTTACAGAAACTCATGACCATGAGTGCGTTTTACTTTCCGCTGTTTGAGCAGGAGCTGGACAATCAAAATATTCCACTTGAAATTAAATATTTAGCCGTTGTAGAATCTGCCTTAAAGCCCAATGCAAAATCTAGGGTTGGCGCTACGGGTTTATGGCAGTTTATGTTTGGCACAGGAAAGGAATACGGTTTAGATGTAAGTAGCTATGTTGATGAACGCAGCGACCCCATAAAATCTACAACGGCTGCATCGAAATATCTAGCAAAATTATATCAGATTTTTGGCGATTGGGATTTGGCTTTAGCGGCTTACAATTCGGGCCCAGGAAACGTAACAAAAGCCATTCGCCGCTCTGGAGGATATAAAAATTATTGGAATATTCGTCATAATTTGCCACGAGAGACCGCAGGTTATTTACCAGCGTTTTTAGCAAACATGTACATTTTTGAGTACGCCAAAGAGCACGGTTTTAAACGTTACAAACCAGAATTGGTATATTTTGAAACCGATACCGTAGTGGTAAAGCAAATGATAACACTCGATCAGGTTTCTGAAATTACGGGAACGCCTGTAGAGCAGCTTCAGTTTTTAAACCCATCTTACAAGTTGGATATTATTCCTGTAGTTAAAGGTGAAAATTATACGTTGCGATTGCCAACTGATGTTATTGGAGTTTTTGTAAATAACGAAGAAAAAATATATGCTTACGCTAAAGAAGAACTAGAAAAACGTGAAAAACCATTACCGCAGTTTTTTAATGCAAATGATAGAATTCGTTATCGTGTAAAATCGGGTGATTATTTAGGAAAAATTGCAAGAATTTATGGAGTGCGTGTAAGTGATATTAAGCGTTGGAATGGATTGCGAAGCAACGATTTAAAAATTGGCCAACGCCTTTCTATTTATCCAAGAAAACCTGTGGTTTCAAAGCCTACAGTTGCTGTAAATACACAAAAACCAAAGCCTATTTCGGGAGAGGTAATTATCTATACGGTGCAAAATGGAGACTCACTTTGGAGCATTTCCCAAAAATTTTCTGGAGTTTCTATCCAAAATATTAAAGATTGGAACGGTATTAGTGGTAATAAACTAAAACCAGGAATGAAGTTAAAAATAGGAAAAAGCTAACTTCCCAAAAAACAAACACCATGAGAAAACTAATAGGTATTTTAATAATTGCAGTATTGTTTATATCGTGTAACGACAAATCTAAAAATCAAAGGATACTTTTTGATTCCGAAGGCAGGATTAATGATATTTCTGTAGTTATAGATAATGAAAACTGGAAAGGGCGCTTGGGTGAAGCCATACGTAATATTCTTACGGAACCGGTTTATGGTTTACCGCAGGACGAACCCATCTTTAATATCAACCAAATTCCACCTCAAGTTTTTACAGATTTTATCACTAGAACGAGGACTGTTTTAAAAATTGAAATGGGAAAAAAGGCAGGTATGGTTATTCGTGATAATGTGTATGCCAAACCTCAAAAAGTAATAGTAATTACAGGGAAAACAAAAGATGAAATTATCACTATCTTAAATGAAAACTCAGCGAAAATAATTGAAACCTTTAGAAAAATTGAATTGGCAGAACGCCAAAACCAAATGCGAAAAGCATTATATAATTCTAAAGTGATTACTGAAAAGCTTGTTGTAAGTATTGAGTTCCCCAATGCATACAGAATTGCCAAGGAAGATGATGATTTTTTCTGGATACGAAGAGATATCCGCACGGGAACTTTAAATTTAATGCTTTATGAGTTGCCCTATGGTGCCATTAAGAAAACCGATAGTGTTGTCAATAAAATTGTCGCTATTAGAGATTCTATAGGGCAAAAATATATAGAAGGGCCTGTTGAAGGTTCTTACATGTCTACCGAAATGGCATACACACCATTTCATGGCGAAACTATTTTGGATAATAAACCTACTTTGGAAACTAAGGGGATGTGGCAAGTAAAAAATGCCTTTATGGCTGGCCCATACATCAATTATGCTATAGAAGATAAATTAAACAAACGCTGGATTGTAGCCGAAGGGTTTGCCTTTGCGCCTTCAGTGGAAAAGCGCGACTATATGTTTGAATTGGAGGCGATAATTAAGACGATTGAGATTGGGAATTAATCTTTACCAAAACAAAACCCATAAAAAAACCAACACAAGCGTGTTGGTTTTTATTTTTATTGAGATTAAAACTTATTCAGCCTTATCTTTTTTTGGTTCGTCTTCCTTACTGGCGTCCTTAAATTCTTTAATGCCGCTACCTAAGCCACGCATTAACTCAGGAATTTTTTTTCCTCCAAACAACAGTAATACCACAACTACTATTAAAATAATTTGTGGGGCTCCAATAGCCAATGGTAACATATATAAACTCATAATAATTGTATTTAAAGTACAAAGTTAATAATTAAAGTTTAATAAAATCGTTTTTAACACTATTACTAGAGGTTTCATTACGATAAAACCAAATCCTTGAAATTATTTTATTTAATTTTGTGTGCAACATGGCAAAAAAGAAACCAAAAAAAATTAAAAGAAAACTGCTAGACAAGTACCGTTTGGTGATACTTAACGAAAACACGTTCGAGGAACGTTTATCATTAAAACTCACCAGATTAAACGTATTTGTGGTGGTTTCTTTATCGGGTATTTTGCTAGTGGGCCTCACCATTTTACTAATTGCGTATTCACCGTTAAAGGAGTATATTCCTGGATATTCCTCTACCGCATTAAAGAAGAAGGCTACCGATTTGAGTTTTAAAACCGATTCGTTACAGCAAGTTTTAGCTATGAACGAGCTATATTTTAGCTCTATAAAAAAAGTACTAAAAGGCGATGTAAGTTCAGAAGAATTAAATAGAGATTCTATTGTAGAAGCAACAAAACTTGAAATTAGCGAGGTGGATTTAAGCCCTACCAAAGAAGATTCCTTATTAAGGGCCAAAGTAGAGAAAGAGGATAAGTATAATTTGTTTGAATCGGCCACATCTATTACCAATTTTGTATTATTTCCACCAGTTACAGGTACTATTAGTGATGCTTATAATGTAAAAGAAAAGCACTATGCCGTAGATATTATAGTACCAAAAGATACGCCCATAAAAGCAACGGCCGATGGTATTGTAATTTTTGCCGAATGGACTGCGGGTACAGGCCACGTTATTATATTAGAACATAGCTACGGTTTAATTTCGGTGTATAAACACAATGCATCCCTTACCAAAAGTCAAGGCGATTTGGTGAAAGCGGGAGAGGTTATTGCTACGTCTGGTAATACAGGCGAATTATCTACAGGGCCACATTTACATTTTGAACTTTGGAGCGATGGTTACCCCATTAACCCCACTAACTTTATAGATTTCGAATAAACAATGTCCATAAAATCACTACTAGCGAAACCTTTTGCCAAAATAGTGGCGAAGAAAATTGAAAAATGGGCAAATAATCCTGTTGAAACACAAGAAACGGTCTTTAAGCGTTTAATAAAAGATGCAAGCACTACCATTTTTGGAAAAGATCATGATTTTGATAGTATTACCACATATGAAGATTTTACAAAACGCGTTCCCATTAGAGACTATGAAACTTTAAAACCATACGTGGAGCGGGTAGTAGCAGGAGAGGAAGATGTGCTTTGGAAAGGGAAACCCATATATTTTGCCAAAACCTCTGGTACAACGTCGGGCTCTAAATACATTCCCATCACAAAGGAAAGCATGCCAACCCATGTGGAAGCTGCACGAAATGCTATTTTAATGTATATTAATGAAACGGGCAATGCTAAATTTGTGGACGGCAAGATGATTTTCCTTCAAGGTAGCCCGATTTTAAACGAACAAAATGGCATTCAGTTAGGAAGGTTATCGGGTATTGTAGCACATTATGTGCCTAAATATCTTCAAAAAAACCGATTGCCTTCTTGGGAAACCAATTGTATTGAAGACTGGGAAACTAAAGTAGATGCCATTGTTGAGGAAACATTGCCTGAAAACATGACGGTTATTTCAGGAATTCCATCATGGGTACAGATGTATTTTGAAAAACTACAGCAAAAAACGGGTAAAAAGGTTGGAGATATTTTTAAAAATTTCAACCTATTTATTTTTGGCGGTGTAAATTACGAACCCTATCGTGCCAAATTTGAAAATTTAATTGGCAGAAAAGTAGATAGTATAGAATTGTATCCGGCAAGTGAAGGCTTTTTTGCATTTCAAGACAAGCAGGATGAAAAAGGCATGCTGCTTCAATTAAATTCTGGTATATTTTATGAGTTTATAAAAGCCGATGAGTTTTTTAACGAAAACCCCGAGCGCATCACCATAAAAGATGTTGAGGTGAACGTAAACTATGTGATGATAATCTCAACAAATGCAGGCCTCTGGGGCTATAATATTGGCGACACGGTTCAATTTACATCAACAGCCCCATACAGAATTATTGTTTCAGGAAGAATAAAACACTTTATTTCGGCCTTTGGGGAGCACGTTATTGGGAAAGAGGTTGAACAAGCGATGCAGGAGGCTATTGAGGGAACAGATATCCGAATTTCAGAATTCACGGTAGCGCCTCAGATAAATCCAGTTAAAGGCTTGCCCTATCACGAGTGGTTTGTGGAATTTGAAAATGAGCCAAAAGATGTATTGAAATTGGCCGAAAGGATTGATGCATCGCTTCAAAAACAGAACTCCTATTATTTTGATTTAATTGAAGGTAAGGTATTACAGCAATTGAAAATTACAAGAGTGAAAGAAAATGGTTTTCAGGAATATATGAAATCTGTTGGAAAATTAGGTGGACAAAATAAAATCCCAAGGTTATCGAATGATAGAAAGATAGCTGATTCGCTTTTTAGTTTGATTGAAAAATAATAGTACATTTGTAGCGTTTTTTTACCAAAAATGAAAAATTCTAAACGCCACGAACGAACAAGAGCTCAGGAAAGCTCTAATGCCATAGAACGCATGTATATTACTATGAGGCACTTGTTCAATCGAGGCTTTTATAAACCAATGGGTGTTTCGGGCGAAACTTTACGGCAATCGTTGCTGCTACTTCGTCCAGAAATTTATGGTTCTATTGCTGAGGAAAAAGTAGAGTTAGAAGGATTATTATATGTAATAGACAGATTACCAAGAGGTATAGAGGAGTGTACAGTAATAAACCTTACCAGCGATGAAGGATATTCTAACTCTCATTTCAAGCCAATAATTCCCGAAAAACGAAGGCGTAATTGTTACAGGATTGATGAAGAGCAGATGAATATTGAAATTACAAGAGGACGCTCTGAAATTTATGATATTTTAACGCACCTTACATTTTTGTTTATTGAATCGCATAAGATAAGTAAAAGTGTGCTTATTGACGAAAATGGAAGCACTACAAGAGACTGGGTAAAATTAGAACACGTTGTAAGCAATGGTAAAAAATTAACCCAAAAAGAACGTGAAGTAGCCATTACACATGCAGCGAATATTTTAGGTAGGACTTTTAGCGAAATAAGCAAGATATATAGTGAGTTTGCAATTACCGCTCAACCAGAACGATTGCTGCATATTATCTATTGGCTGGGTAAATTAGCCATTAAAGAGCAAACAGTAAATATAAAGCGAGAAGTAAGATTTAGTCCAGTATTACGAGAGGAAATTGGGCATCATATTCATGGAGAAGTTTGGGCAAACACCATAAAAGAAACACTTCACAAGCATAAATTAATACATAGGCCAATACATGTTATAAGTGCCAATATGCATAGCGTAATGAACACACTTTTTACGCCAAGTGCACTTAAAACATTAGCCACAAAGCACGATGTTTTTGATGTGTACAAAATGCTAAGCAATAACTTAAATGTAGCGCTAAGAAAAAAAGTAGAAAAAGAGGCGTTACAAGAGGGTATGATATATATTGATGACACCTCTGGTGCCAATATAGATGTTCAAATATTTGACACCCAAAAAATTGATACTGCAAAACTGCATATTAAAGTGGATGAAATCGCTTTGAAATCGAAAAAACCTGTTATATTAGTCATGGATTATGCCTTTGGAGAACAGGCTTATGAGACCATTGATGAATTACTGAAGCCTTTTAAGCAAAAAAAAGAAACTATTCATTTAAATGTGGAGTCGGTTTCTATTATGGGGAAAGCAGGAATTTTAGATGGAAACAAAGGAGATATCATGATTCCTTCAGCCCATATTTTTGAAGGAACTGCAGATAATTATCCGTTCCAGAACGAATTAAAAAAGGAGGATTTAGAATATCAAGGAATAAATGTATGTGAAGGCGCCATGATTACAGTGTTGGGGACATCACTTCAAAACAAGGATATTTTGAAGTTCTTTTTTGAATCAACCTGGAGTGTGATAGGGTTAGAAATGGAAGGTGCACATTACCAAAAAGCAATTCAGGCCGCCTCAAAAGTAAGGGGTAACATAAGGGCAGATGTTAAAGTTAGGTATGCGTATTATGCTAGTGATAATCCATTAAAAACAGGCAGTACGCTTGCTTCTGGAGGTTTAGGAACTTCTGGTGTGAAGCCAACATATGTAATAACAAGAACTATTTTAGAACAAATATTTAATTAATAAAAACTTAATTATGAGTAAGGATTTACCACAACAACCACAACAATCTGAAGAAGTAGATTTAGGACAGCTTTTCAAGATTATTGGGAATATGTTTGAGCGTCTTTTTAATTTTATAAAGACAATTCTGGAAAAAATATTTCTATCATTTGTTTGGGTAGTTTTCTTTATAAGAAAACATGTTATTAAGATTATTATTGCTGGAATAATTGGGTATGCATATGGTTACTTTAAACAGAAGAAAGGCGAACCTATGTATAGGTCTACCACTGTAATAAAACAAAACTATGATACTGGTGAAAACCTATATAGAGCTATTGATTATTACAACGAATTAATTGAAGAGGGAGATTCACTAACCTTGGGTTCTGTTCTAAATGTCGACCCATCAAAAGCAGGCGCGCTTGTAGAGTTAGAAGTTGAATCGGTAATAACTGAAAATGATAAACTTAAAAGTTTTGATCAATATACGAAGGGATTAGATTCAATAAGAGCATCTACTGTATCTTTTGAAGATTATATTAAAAATTCTAAGGAATATCATTATCCCGTACAAAGGATTATTATGAAGGCTAAAGAAAAGAGTATTTTTGGTACAGTCGTATCTAAAATTGTGGATAAAATAGTTTCAACTGATTATTTTCGAATCGAACAAAAAAAAGATCTTGATGAATTGGATCGCTTGGAAAAATCAATTTTAGCATCCCTAGAAGCCTCTCAAGAACTGCAGAAAGTTTATAAGAATGTATTAGAAACTCCTGTTGAAAAAACCTCTGGATCTCAAACTAGTATAAGTATTGATAATACTGATGACCGAAAGATTACAAAGGAATTTGAGTTATATAACAATGATGTTCAGCTACGCAGGGAATTAGTCTCAATTCAGAGGCAAAAAGAAGACAAACAAAATATTATCGAAGTAGTATCTAGTCAAGAAAATCAAGGGACTATTGACAATTCACGTGAGCTCTTAGGTAAAACCTTGAATGTTAAAACCTATTATGCAATAATTTTAATGATTTTGGCTTCAATTATTCTCATGACCTTACATTTTATCAAGTTCTTAGAAAAATACAAAGACAAAATATAACAAAAGATGTATATTTTAATAACAGGAGGAGCGGGCTTTATTGGCTCAAACTTTATAGTTTATTTTTTAAATAAATATCCTCTTATTAAAATAGTCAATGTAGATAAGCTCACTTATGCGGGTGAGCTTTCTAATTTATCAGAAATTGATTCTTATAAGAATTACACTTTTATAAAGGGGGATATTTGCGATAGAACTTTAATAGAGAATTTATTTAAAGAGTATAATTTTAAAGGAATTATCCATTTTGCAGCGGAAACGCATGTAGATAATTCCATTAAATCTCCTGATGAATTTATCAACACCAATATCTTAGGCTCTTTTAATTTGCTTGACGTTGCTAAAAATAATTGGATGTTAGCGCCTAATAAATTTAAAGACAATCATCAGACATCAAGGTTTTTACATATTTCTACGGATGAAGTTTATGGAGCTCTTGGCGAAACAGGTTTGTTTACCGAGAATACGCCTTACGCTCCAAATAGCCCATATAGTGCTTCAAAAGCATCATCAGATTTTATAGCTAGAAGTTATTACCATACCTATGGATTTAATGTTGTCACCACCAATTGTTCTAATAACTATGGCCCCAAGCAACACGATGAAAAATTAATTCCTACAATTATTAGAAAAGCATTGAGTGGAGAAAATATACCTATTTATGGCAAAGGCACAAATATCAGAGATTGGTTGTACGTACTAGACCATTGTAAAGGAATAGATCTGGCATTTAATAAAGGGGCTGCTGGTGAAACTTATAACATAGGAGGGAAAAATGAAAGGGATAATTTATATATTGCTAAAATAATATGCAATATATTAGATGAAATTTTACCGCAATCCAAATCATACAAAGAACAAATAACTTTTGTAGAAGATAGGCCAGGGCATGATTTTAGGTACGCTATAGATGCCACAAAAATTGAACAGGAACTTGGCTGGAATGCGAAAGAAAATTTTGAAACAGGTATACGAAAGACTGTTTATTGGTATGTAAATAAATATCAAGGATAATGAAAGGAATTATACTGGCAGGAGGCTCGGGAACTCGCCTATACCCACTTACTAAAGTGGTAAGCAAACAATTGATGCCTGTTTATGATAAACCTATGATTTACTATCCTTTAACAACACTTTTATCTGCTGGAATAAACGAGATTTTAATTATAACTACTTCTGTTGATGTAGATAGGTTTAAAGAGCTTCTTGGAAATGGAAGTGATTATGGCTGCAAATTCAAATATGCTATTCAAGAGGAACCAAATGGGCTTGCAGAGGCTTTTCTTATTGGTGAAAAGTTTATAGGCAATGACAGTGTTGCGTTAATCTTAGGAGATAATATTTTTTACGGGTCAGGTTTAAGCAAAACTTTAAAAGATTGCGTTATTCCAGAAGGAGGGATAATTTTTGCTTACCA